>Ga0182024_10005355_pt1 | contig 28831 bp, 27 predicted proteins | sample P32metaG_FD_120480 | JGI IMG/M metagenome (GOLD analysis project Ga0182024, IMG submission 120480) | Permafrost microbial communities from Stordalen Mire, Sweden - P3-2 metaG (Illumina Assembly) | ecosystem: Environmental > Terrestrial > Soil > Wetlands > Permafrost | place: Sweden: Stordalen...
CGCATCAGCCCAATTCGCTACACTAATCCTATGACGGAGACTCAACTCCTCACCGTAGCGCTAACCACGGTCCCCACGATGATCGTCATCCTCATCGGCATCCTGATCAACAACGCTCGCCTCACCGACGTAAAAGAAACCCTTCGCACGGAGATGGACAAAAACCACAGCGAAATGCTCCACCGCGCAGGGGACCTCGACACCCTCCTAACCCGCATCGAAAACGGCCTGGGAATGAATCGCAGCTAAATTTCGACCTCAATTTCCCGTCGATTCTTACGCTTCCCGCCTTCACCAGCCCAGCCTCCAAAAACTGTCGACGAACATACAGTCAAGAAGCCAGGGGTATCCCAGTGGACCTCTGGTTCGCGCCGCGAAAGTCCTCGAGGCTCTAACGCCAAGCGCTCTAATAATTGGGGGGAACCTACGTCTCTTACAGTGGGGTTTGCCGTGAGACTGATAACACGGATTCGGGTACCCATCTCGATGGTTTTTGCCGACTGTTGGGAGTTAGCGCTAGGATCGGGCGGGCCTCCGGGGGCGCAAGTCTCTGGAGGCCTCTCGGTCTGAGAATGTAAACTGAGGAGGTGAATTTGCGCCAAATCATCCTCACCATAACTGCGTCTATTCCACTCGTCGCGCAGGACCCGCTCATCTACATCTATCGGGAACCGGTCAAGCCCGGCCGCCTCGCAAAATTGGTCGAAATCGAAGAAGCCGCCGCCCGCTTCTGCGCCAGAGTGAGCTGCCCCAACCCCTACCTAGCCATCAGCTCGCTCACCGGCCCCAACGAAGTCTGGTGGATCAATGGCTTCGATTCCCCGGAGAGCATGCAAAAGGTATGGCACGAATACGCCGCCAGCGCGGAAATCACCCGCGAGTTAAACGACGTCGCCGAGAGAAAAGCCGACTCACTTTTCCCGCCGTCATCCTCCTGGCCAAATTCCGCCCGGACATGAGTTTCTACACCACGCAAATCCCCGCGCGATTCTTCTCGATTTCCGTGATCCGCGTCCGTCCCGGCCAAGTCGCGGCATTCCGAGACACGCGATCCCGCCTCAAACAAGCGCTGGAACGCGCCGGCAGACCGCAGTGGGCGTACCAGGTAACCTCCGGAGCAGAGGAAGCGACGTTCATCGTGATGACCCCGGCACGCACCATGCAGGAAGCCCTGACCATCCCGTCGCCCGACGACGCAACCAACGAAGCCATCGCGAGCTCCGAAACCCGCCTCTACGCCGTGAGCCCCTCAATGAGCATGCCCGCCCCAAGCTGGGTCGAAGCGGACCCCGACTTCTGGAAGCGCCCGTGATGAAAACCGGCCTGCGACTAGGTTTCTCATCGATGTCGTCTTGTGGGGCGGCCATTCATGGCGGCCGCCGACTTTCAGTCGGCGCTACTCATCCTGCTACGCTGCGCTAACGCGCGGATTCGGATTCGGAAGAGGTACGGGCAAACCCTGTTCCTCAAGCAAACTCACGTGCTCGATCACTCCCCACTTCGCCTGATAAAGGCAGTCCTCAACCGAGTGCCCGACGCCCGTAAATCCTTCCAGCTCAGAAGAATAAAAACTAAAGAAACTCGGGTCGTCCGTTGCCTCGATGGTGAGCGCATATTTCAGATCAATCATGAAATGACGCTTCCGCAGCGCCCAAAACGAGCCGCGACCACAGGGAGCGGTTTCAGTAAATCGAAATCCTAACCCCTCGCCCGTCTCGCTTCCTGCCAATTCTGGCGGTCGCCGGCATTCGGCCGGCGCTTTTTTTCGACCTCCCCAGGCCGCCTTACAAGAACGGCTTTCGCTGACACCCACCAGCGAGCACGAGTCTACGCTAACGGCAAGTCGATTTCCACAATCAGCCCCCCCTCAGGCGCATTCATCGCGCGGAGCATCCCCCGATGAACGTTCACGGCGCGTTCGGCGATCGCGAGCCCTAGCCCTGCGCCTTCCGAATTGCTATTCGCGACACGCCGGAAAGGCAGGAAGATCTCGGACAGCATGCTTTCCGGAACCCCCGGTCCGTGATCCCGCACTCGAAGCACAGCCCGCGAATTGCCGGTTTCGAGTGAAATCTCAACGGAAGTTCCTTCAACGGTATGCCGGATCGCATTCCTTACGACGTTCTCGACAGCGCTACGCAACAGCTCTTCGAACCCTCTGACGGTGCAAGCGTCGGCTTGTTTGATCGCCACGCTGCGATTCCGCGCGCGCGCTTCGAAATTGCCGTCGTTTGCGACTTCCTGCAACAGATTCGTCAGGTCGAAAAGCGCTGGAGAGCCTCGATCCACTCCACTATCGATCCGGGTAAGCGCCAGCAATTGACCGATCAGCGTATCCAGCCGCCGCGCTTCCAACCCGATCCGTTCTAAATTCTCCGCGACTTCTTCTGGAGGACCTTGCTTCACCAGGCTCAGTGCCACGATCAGCCGTGAGAGCGGCGAGCGCAGCTCATGCGAGACATCGCCGAGCAATCTGCGTTGTCCGGTAATCAACGCCTCAATTCGCTCCGCCATCCGATCGAAATTGCGAGCCAGGTCGGCGATCTCATCCCGCCGGTTTGTGAGCGAAGGATCGACGCGCGTATCGAGGCGCCCTTCGGCAATGTTCGCCGCCGCCTCGCCCAGTTTATTCAGGGGCTTCGTCAGATAGCGGCTGATGAAATAGCAGAAGATTCCACCCGCCAGCGTGAAGAGCAAAAGATCGTGAAGGGATAACCGCAGCAGCGCTCTGTATCCGGAACCCGAGTGCGCGATGAGCGAGACGAGGACCAGTCCGACGCCCAGAAGCGTAAGCCAGAACCATAAGAAGATGGTGAAAAATAGCCTTCTCACTTGATCCCCGGCTTCGCCGGCGAGGCATAGAGATAGCCGGCTCCGCGAACTCCCTTGATGCGCTCCCTTCCATCCTCCAGCGGGCCCAGCTTCCGCCGGAGATTGCAGACGTGCGTGTCGATACTGCGGTCGAACGGAGAAAAGTCCCGTCCCAGTACATCGCTCACCAGGTTCTCCCGGCTGACGGTGGTGCCGGCCGCGCCCATCAACGCGACGAGCAGATCGAATTCCACGGTGGTGAGATCGACCGGCGCGCCGCTCCGGCGCACGGTGCGAGAACCTCCGTCCAGCTCGATATCCCCGAGGGCGATCGCCGCCGGGACCGGCCTATGCGGCGCCGATCTTCGCAGGATCGCCCGGATGCGCGCCACCAGTTCGGCGGGATCGAATGGCTTCGGCAGATAATCGTCCGCGCCCATTTCGAGGCCCCGAATGCGATCGTGCGTATCGCCTTTCGCGGTCAGCATCAATACCGGTGCGCGGGATTGCTGGCGGATGCGGCGCAGCACTTCGAAACCATCCATGTCCGGCATCATCACATCCAGCATGATCAGAGAGAACTCTTCGGAGAGTGCCCGCTCGACGCCGGCTTCACCGGTGGAAGCCCAACTGATGTCGAAGCCTTCGCGTACCAGGAAGCGCGTGACGAGCTGGCAGAGCTCGGCGTCATCGTCAACCACCAGCACGCGCTCCATGAAAAAGGACAGGGCCCCTATTTATTCTAAGGGCCTGTGGCGCAGCTATGCCGTCAAGATGTGTAAAGGCGCTTAACCGTTCTTGACGAAGCTTGGCATTTCTAGACGGCGAGCGCCGGCCAAGGCATTTTATAGTCGACACATGACGAGACCCATCACCCTTGCCGCACTCCTGGCTTTAACGTTCGGCCACTGTCACTGCCAGGACCTCGCGAAAGCGCCAGCTTTTGAAGTAGCATCGATCACGCCCTGCAAACCGGGAACTCCGGAGCCTCCGGGGGAACACGCCGGAATGGTCCAGTTCACCGCTCCGGGTGGAAGATTCAGGGCGAGCGCTACCACTCTGAAATTCCTGCTCGAATGGGCCTACGATATCCAGCCATCCCAGCATTCGAGCGGACCGTCCTGGATGGGGAACGACCGTTACGACGTCGTCGCGAAGGCTGAGGGCAACGCGACCGACCATCAGCAGAAGCTGATGTTGCAGACGCTGCTGGCCGACCGGTTTGGCTTGAAGGTCCATGTCGAGAAGAAGAAGCTTCCCGTCTACGTAGTCTCGGTTGGCAAGAGCGCTCCCAAGCTCTACCCGCCCAAAGACGACGAAATCCACTCTATCCGAATCATGCCGCAGAAGGACCCGGATCAAAAAGTTGCTTCCTACCACGTCGTCGCCACGCGGTTCTCGCTTTCGCAATTGACCGACACGTTCGCACGGCAGATGGGTCGTGTGTTTGTAAACGAAACCGGCCTCAACGGGGACTTCGATTTCACTCTGGACCTGACGCCCGATGAGAACCGGCCTAATCCCCTTGATCCGTCGATCCTCATCACCGCGATGCGGGAGCAACTCGGGCTGGCGTTGAAGTCCGAAGACGCAATGGTGGATTTCCTGGTGATCGATAATGCGGAGAAGGTAACGGCCGGTAACTGACATTTTATGGTCAATTAAGGCCTTGTAGAGAGCGTTAAACAACAATTTAAGGTCATTTAAGGGCTGCTACGGCTTCATCGAGCAGGTCGGATTCCTTCATAAGGATCGTTCCGGCCCGTTGGATCTGCCCGTCGGCCTCCTGCCAGCGCTTCTGCTCAATGGCCTCGCGAACCCCAGGAATGGTTTTGACGCCATATCCGGTATAAAATCCGGGCGCGTAAATCATGTGGCGGAACCAGGGACGGCCCGGAAGTCCCGCCGAATCAGTGAGTCGGCGTTCGCTCTCGATCAGCTTGGCGTTCACAGCCTGGATGTTCGACGGAGTTGCCTTCGTGCGCGCAGCGTCATACTTCTGCGCGCTACGCGTCAAGGCATCCATGCCGTTTTCGAGCGGCGCAAAGTTAAGATGCGGTGGCACCGGACTTCTCGGAGGCGGAACGGACAATTTGCGGGGATCTGCTTCGGCGGCGAAAACGCCTTCGTCGAGTTCGCGGTTGACCTCCTCGATTTGGGCGCGCTGATCGGCATCAAGTTTCTTCAATTCATCAATATACGTCCGGACTGTATCGGTGAAATCGCCGAACTGGAAGGGAAGTAGCCCAGCGTCGGCAAGGCGAATAACCGCGGTGCCAACAGTTTGCGAGAGCGCGCGGCCGTAGACGAAATCGGTGTCGGCGAAATGCGTGAACCAGTAGAAGTCGTCGTAAATCGAATGGTAAACCCCGCCTTCACCGCCCTCCCCGCCGAACCCGAGATCGATGGACGCGACACCCAGATGGTCGATGAAGGCGGTGTAATCGGAGCCCGAGCCGAGCGCGCCAATCCGCAGGTCGGGACGGGTGCGCAGCTCATGCTTGCGTTCGGCTGGAAGACGCGCAATTCCAACAAGTTGCGCGCGCTTCCACACCGTCAATTTGGTTTCGGGATCCTGAATGTCCTTCATGACGCCATTCATGAAATTCTCAAGAGTGTGCGAGCCCTCGACGTTCAGAAATCCGCGGCCATTGGAATCCGTGTTGATATAGACGACGGCGTGTTTCTCTAAATCCGCAGCGTGAGTCTCGGCCCACTCCGTGGAACCGAGCAGGCCAGGTTCTTCGCCATCCCAGAAACAATAAACAATAGTTCGCTTCGGCTTCCAGCCCTGTTTCAACAGTTCCGAGAGGCCGCGCAATTCCTCCATTTCGGCGACCGCCCCGGAAACAGGATCTTCCGCGCCGTTAACCCACGCGTCGTGATGATTGCCGCGGATGATCCATTCATCCGGATATTCGGAGCCGGGAATGCGGACAATCACGTCGTAAAGGCGCTTGGTATCCCAGTTGGATTTCACGCGCATGTGGACTTTGGCGGGGCCCGGTCCGATGTGATACGTGATCGGAAGCCCGCCACGCCATGCCTCTGGCGCGACGGGTCCTTTCAAAGCGGCGAGCAAAGGCTGCGCGTCTCCGTAGGACATCGGCAGTACGGGAATCTTAGTCAGCGTTTTCGCTTCGCTTAGAGGCAGGCGCTTGGCGTCCGGAGTCGCGCCGACGCCTGGGGTGAGAGGATCGCCTGGATAGAGTGGCATGTCCATCACGCTGCCGCGCTGCGCGCCGTCGCGCGGACGATCGGGACCTTCGGGAAAAACGTCGTTGACGAAATAGCCATCGTCGCGGGGGTCGGAGTAGACGATACATGCGAGCGCACCGTGCTCGGCCGCGACTTTCGGCTTGATACCTCGCCACGAACCTCCGTAGCGCGCAATCACGATGGCTCCATTCACGGAGATGCCCAAGCGGGCGAGCTGTTCGTAGTCGGCGGGGATGCCGTAATTTACGTAGACGAGAGGCGCGGTGGCTTCGCCGTCGATCGAGTAAGCGTGATAGACAGGAAGCTGCTCACTTTGCTGATTCGAGGTGGGGTCGACGGCGAGCGGAGGCTCCTGAAGTTTCGCGGTGAACTTAGTGGGCTCGACCATCTCGACGAGACGGTCTTTAGGTGTCGGAAAGAGCACGTCGAAATTTTCAATTTTTGCGTCGAGCCCCCAGCTCTTGAGTTTCGCGGCAATCCATTCTGCATTGTCCTTATCGTAGGGAGATCCCACATGGTGAGGGCGCGCGGAGAGCCTTTGCATGTAGTCGCGCTGATTTTGAGGGCTGGGGATCGCGCGAAACTTCTCCTCCCACGGCGAAGAATCGGCAGCGAAAAGCGAGGTGATGCATAGAAAGACGAGGCAGTGACGCATGGAGTTTAGTGTAACCAAGTGACACGCACAGCAAATGGCCTAGTAGATGTCATGGCGCAGCCTGCCCGCATGCTTACGCATGGCGGCTCAGTGTGGACACTGGGTCGCGACCGTCAGGGAGCGGATAGGTTGTGCTGTATTCATGACAATCAGTGCGGGCGTGCGCTATGCGGGAACGCTACAATATAGGAATATGGCAGCAAATCCGCGGCGCCGCTCCGTCGCCGTCCGTATTGGTTCGGTCGACGTCGGCGGACTGAATCCGATTGTCGTGCAGTCGATGACTAATACCGATACCGCCGACGTCCAGTCGACCGTCAATCAAGTGATGGCTCTCGCCAACGCCGGCTCGGAGCTGGTGCGCGTTACCGTGAACACGGACGAAGCGGCCGCGGCGGTGCCGAAGATCGTCGAGACGCTGGATAAATTCGGCGTGCGCGTGCCGATTATCGGCGATTTTCATTACAACGGACACCTGCTGCTGAAGAAATATCCGGCCATGGCGCGGGCGCTGGCGAAGTATCGCATCAATCCCGGGAACGTCAATATCGGCAAGAAGCACGACGACAATTTCCGCACCATGATTGAGGCTGCTGTCGAATACGAACGACCCGTGCGCATCGGCGTGAACTGGGGATCGCTCGACCAGTCGCTGCTCACGCGTATGATGGATGAGAATAGCAAGCTGGCCGATCCGCTGGACGCAAAGATGGTCACGCTGCGCGCGATTGTCGTCAGCGCGATCGAATCGGCGAAGGCGGCGGAGACTTACGGGCTCCATCGCAATCGAATTATCTTAAGTGCGAAGGTCAGCGGCGTGCAGGATCTGATCGCTGTCTATAGGATGCTCGCCGCGGAATGCGATTACGCGCTGCACCTCGGATTGACGGAGGCGGGGCTCGGCGCCAAAGGAATTGTCGCGACCACGGCGGCTTTGGGAGTGCTTCTGCAGGAAGGCATCGGCGACACGATTCGCGCGTCGCTAACGCCGCTGCCGAATGGCGATCGCACCGAAGAAGTGATCGTGAGCCAGCAGATTCTTCAATCGCTCGAGCTGCGAAGTTTCACGCCGCAAGTCACTGCGTGCCCCGGCTGCGGACGGACCACCAGCACTTTTTTCCAGGACATGGCCGACCAGATTCAGACGTATCTTCGCGAACAGATGCCGGTCTGGAAGTCGCAGTACACGGGCGTTGAGGAAATGAAGGTCGCGGTGATGGGCTGCATCGTTAACGGTCCCGGCGAATCGAAACATGCGAATCTCGGGATCTCGCTGCCCGGTACGTTTGAGGAACCCGTGGCGCCTGTTTACGTCGATGGCAAGCTCAAGTGCACGCTCCGCGGCGATAGAATCGTCGCCGAGTTCATCGATATTCTGAACGCCTATGTCGATCGAACGTACGCGGCGCTGGAAACGGTGAATGCGTAAATGGGGCTGGTGGGCGGCCCTTGGGATCGTCGTTGTGGTTGTCGCCGCCGTTTTTTGCGATGGACCTCTCTTTCCGTGGTCGCCGCTCAAGCCCGGTTATACCCATTTCATTTTGCATCGGGCGGACATTTACTATCCCAGCGGAACCACGCTTGACGAATCGTACAAGCTGGTGGATTCGTACATCGACCAAGCGGAAAAGTTTCATCAGCTCAAAATGCCCGATCGCATCACAGTGATCGCGCCGCGCACCTGGACCGATTTTCATTTGCAGGCTCCCTGGCAGCGTGGAAACGCGATTGGAGCGCTTACGCTGCAAACCGGGACGGTAATCTGGATCACGCCGAAGATCGCCGAAAAGCATTTTGATCCTGGAGAATTTCTGCGGCATGAGCTGTCGCACGCCATTCTCGATCAGAACATGACGTTTTGGCGCGGCCACAAGTTGAACGGACAGCCTTGGCTCTACGAGGGACTGGCTGTGGATTTCGGGCGGCAGAAGGCCTATCTTACTTCGGACGAATTTCTAGCGCGCGCGCAAACTGAGCCCCTGGCTCCGGCGTTTAACGGCGACAACTCCGACATGCGATTCAATTACGTCGCGTGGCGATATTTCCTCGAATACATAATTCGCGCTCGCGGCCGGGATCGTTTTCAGGATTATTTGTTGCAGGTGATGCAGGACCCGGATCAGGCGCGCACGGTGTTTCCGGAGTTCTTCGGCGTGTCGTTCGACGAAGCCGTTCGCGAATTCCAGGGGCGAGTGAGAGAACCGGGCGGGATTCCACCGCTCCCGTAAGATGTCCCGGTCACTTCGTTAGCGGGTCGAATCCCCTGGCTCACGCCAGGGGTTATAACCCCAGGGGATTCGGCGATCTGTTGCTGGCAACGAGAACTTACTGGTGGAATGGATTGCGAATCTCGACACCATGCATGATTCGCCCCGATTGCAAATCCTCGCTGAACAGTACCCGGCATCTTCCGGCCGCCGCTGATGCCATGACCAGTGAATCGTAAAACGTCCAGCCCGTCGTTGACGCAATCGAGAGCGCGTCGGAATAGAGCTCTGAATCGGGGAAAACCTCGCAAAGTGGCATGAGCACGCGCGCTAAGTACGCTTGGGCCTGCGATGACGACATCGGCGGTGTGAACTTTCGCAGCGCGACATTTAGAAACTCCTGCGTCACCTGAAAGCTGATGATGCCGTCCCGATCCTTCAGCGCCCGCGCCACCAGATCCCGAGCCATCTTTTGTTTGCGCGGAGCCTTCGCATCGAACGTGTATACGAGGACGTTGGTGTCGAGAAAGAATCGCTCCGTCACCGCGAGTTCATCTCGTCCCGAGTGAACTTCCTTCCAGCGTGGACGTGGCGAAGTTCCTTCATCAGGTGGTGGTAGTCGTCGGGAGCCGTTCCATTGCCCGCATAGCGCTCCAGCCACTCACGAAACACGGCATTGAGCGCCTTCTTCTGTTTCCGGGCCCGAGCGCGGGCTTTCTCGATCAGATCGGCATCGGCGCTCAGTGTGATATTTTTGAACGTGTGCACGATTTCAGTGTACACGAAAGTCGTGCAACTCACTCCGCGAGAAACTTCTTCGTCTCGCGCAAAAAAACCTCAAGCTGATCATGATGCACCCAATGTCCAGCGTTATCGACCTTCACCACGCGATGATTCTTGATGATATCCGCTTGGCCGCCGATCTCCGGGTCCGGCGCCCAGCTTTGCCTGCCCCAGAACAGCAGCGTGGGACACGTGATGCGGGACATTACTTCCCTCGCGTCGTCCATATTCATTCCATAGGTGATGAACGTCCGCACGTAGTTGTCGAATTTCCACGCGATCGATCCGTCGGCGTTCCAGTTGGTGCCGTGGAGCGTCAAATGCGCGGCGACTTCATCGGACAAAAACGGGTTGGCTTCTTTCATCCGAGCCACGGCCTCCTTGAGCGTCTTATAGCTGTGCGGAGCCCGGTTTTCCGTCTTGCGGATCACTTCGATCCAATCGCGCAGGCGTTCCGATGCGGGCTTCGGCGTGCGATGCGTCACCGGCATCCCGATCCCTTCAATCGCGACGACTTTCTTCACGCGATCCGGATACACGCCCGAGTAAAGAAGACTGATCACGCCACCGAGGGAATGCCCGATGAGCGTCACCGGGAAGCCATTGACGATGTCGGCCAAGGCCGATAAATCCAACACGTGTTCGGCAACGCTGTAGAGCGCTCCCGGCGCCCAGGCGCTGTTTCCATGGCCGCGCAAATCGAGCGCGTAGACATGATAATTGTCGCGCAGCGCGCGCGCCACCCAATCCCAGTTGCGCGCGTGGTCGAGGCCGCCGTGCACCAGGATCAAGGCCGGCTTGCCCTCCGATCCCCAGTCCCAGAACTGGAGCTTCAGCCGATGCGAGTAGAAGAAGTGTGAGACGGGTTCCATATCGGGCAATTCATTGAATATCTCACGTCTGTCCGCTCCCTGACGGTCGCGGTTCCGTGCGGCGAACCCCGACAGGCATTAATAATCGGAACGCAGAACGTCGAAGTAAATGTGGATGCCGCGCAAAAATTCCGCCACCGGAATGCGTTCCTGGTCGCTGTGCATGGTTGCGATGGTCGCGGTATCGAGCGTCATCGGCAGGAATCCATACGGCGGTGTTGGCGGGCGGATTGACGCTCGCGATGCGAACGTAGGTTTCGAGTAAATCGAGCGCGTGCTTCTCGACGACAGGCCAATCGGGTTCCGCCGCCCACAGAGGAAAACAACAAAAGATCGCGAACATTCGTTTGTTCATTTTTCCGTCGGTACGTCCTTCAACTCAATCGTCAAACCCGCTGCGCGATACGCTTCGATCAGCGCGCCGGCCGCCGGTCCGAATACCGGCGCGGCCACGCGATTGCCGGCTTCGAGCTCCATCAACATACGATAACGATCCAGCAAAATCCCGCTGCGGAAGACCCCGCCCAGATAAGAGATGCAGCAGGCCGCGGTTCCGTCGAATATTTGTGCGCGCACCGCGGTCGCAAGTGTGGCGAGCTGCTGCGCGCCCTTGAGAAGTATCTCCCGAGCCACCGCGTCGCCGTCGCGCGCGGTCCGGTCTACCAGTTTCGAAAACGCTGCCACACGCTCCCGTGGATAGGCGTCGGTATAAAAACGATGCAGCAAATCGTTGGCGCCGGTCGCTCCGGCCGACGCTACCAACGCGTCGCGGAGTTTCGTTTTCGGACCCCAGCCCTCCTCGTGGCGAAGCGCGGCACGCAGCGCCTGCCGAGCCAGATCGAAGCCTCCGCCTTCATCGCCGAACACATAGCCCCAGCCACCGGCCCGCGCCGTTTTTCCCTCGCGATTGCGGCCGAAGGCAATCGATCCGGTTCCCGCGATGGTCACTACGCCCGGCTCGCCCGCGGTTGCGCCGACCAATGCGACGAACGCATCGTGCGTCACGACGTAGTGCTTCGCCTTGATCAGTTCGCGAACATAGGCGTCCTTATCGGCGGCGCCTCCACTGAAACCCAGGCACGCCGCTTCAAATTTCGCGCCTTCAAAACCCGCTTCGCGGAGGCAGCCTCCCACCGCGCGAAGGAATTTCTCCCGGCCCTCCGCCGTCCCCACGTGATTGCACGGACCACCGCGTCCAATGCCCAACACACGCCCGGATTCATCGCCGACCATCGCGGTGGTACTCGATTGCCCGCCATCGACCCCCAGGAAAAGCTTCATGGCACCACTACCTTATATATGCGCGCGCCGTACCCCTTCGCGACGACCTCAAATCCCCACGATTCGGGGTCGTCGATCATGTCGTCGGCGCCCCAATCCGTATCCTGCATTACGATGTAATCGATCCCTCGCGCGTGCAGTTCCCGGGTCGCCCACTTGCGGATCACAACCGGCGGCGCGATCGTCTTCGTTTCCGGATCGGACGCGATTTTCACCCAGCGGCCGGATGGATCCATCGCCTCGACCTGCAATCGAAGGTTCGCATAATCGAACGAAGTGTCCAACCTCACCTCGTCCACCGATTCGTACTTTCCGAAGTCGGTATCGATGTACATGCCGGGCGAGGCGGTCTCCCAGGATCGCCATCGCGTCGCCGGCGAATTATCGAACGCCATCTGCACGTCCCACGGATTGGGCCATGCTCGCAGGCGCCAGGCCGGATCGCGCTGCAGCTCGGCTCCATTTGAGAAGAACCGCAGCTCGTGAGCCTTGAATTCCTCGAGCGGAGCGCCTACGCCGGTCTGCAAAACTCTAAAGCGCCGCGCACTCTTCGCGGGAAATTTGAAAATCATCCTCCGCGTCGGCTGCCGGCTCTCATCCCATCCGGAGTTGAGAATGTCCACGAGATCGTCGTTATAAGCCGATTGAAAACCGACCAGAATTTCGTGGGTGGTGTAGGAATCCGGCAATCCATTGACTGCCAGGACGGGCACGCCCTTAGGAACGGTGTCCTCGATCATCCGCGCGACCCCATAGCCGCCTAAATTCTGCCGAAGATACCTGTCCTGAGGGATCTTTCGAATCGCCTGCTGCCACAAAATCCGGTCGAGCCTCCACGAATATTTCGACGCATAACGGGGGATGATCGGCGGCCACGACGCCACCGCGTGAAACAGCAGGACAGCCGCGAGCGCGGGTGGATACGAAATCGCCATCGCCATCGCCAGCGAGAAAAAAGGCAGGCATGGAATCAGAAACCGTGTGCCGACGTTCGCGAAATATGGCGCAAACAGCAGTAGCCCCGGCAGCAGCAATCGCCGTCCTTCGCGAAACCGCAACGCGAGCAATGCGATCGGCGCCAGCAGGAAGATGGGCCCGAGCAGGCCGCCGGTCTTCTCTCCGCGAATGGTCACTTCGAGCGGCAGGGTCCATTTATTTTCGACTCCCATGGTGCTCAGGTAGTCGTTGTACTTCTGTTCTGTCACGACACGGCGGTTGGGATTCCGAAATATTTTGTCGAAAAACGGCGCCACAGGATTCTGCATATAGATCCAGTCCTTGGCCGCCCAGGGAACGATCATCGCCGCCGCGCATCCAGCCACCACTAATAAGGACCGCATCTTTCTCGATCGCCACGCCACGAATCCGATAGCGTAAATCGTCATGACGAAGGCCGTGTACTTTGCCGCGTAGCAGTACCCCGCCAGAAGCCCGATGGGAATCAGCAGGCGGGGTTCGCGAACTTCATCCCAGAGTTGCAAAAAGTAAAACACCGAAAAAGCGATCGCCGCGACCCCGCAATCGTTATACGCGGTCGAACCATCCAGGCCAACCACCGGACTCGCATACACCAACAGCGCTCCCGCCGCGCCTACCCACGGCTTTCCGAAGCGGCGACCGTACGCGAACATAGCCGTGGCCAGCGCCACCAGAAACGCATAGTGCACCAGCGCCGCCGCCGAATGCTTGCCGATCACGAACGCGGGAACGTACAGCATCTCGACACCCGCGCTCAAGCCCGCGTACATGTTGGTGACGATCTTCTCGAATCCATGCACGCGCAAATATCGCGCCACCAATCCGAGATGATAGGACGCGCCGTCCGGGCTCGACTCCGGCGCCCACGCGTGAAAAAAATAGTAGATTGTGAACGCCGTGAATATCGCGCCGTAGAAAATCCTGAGCACCCGGCTCAGAGGCTCGACCGCGTCTCCGCGTAATCTCCACGCGCCTTTCCACACCGCCGACACGATCGGCACCGCCAGCATCGCGACCACCAGAGGCCTGTACGCGATTTTCAGCGCCATCATCGCGAAGACGATCAAATGCAGCAGGCTCGCACCCAGCACGAACGACAATGGGAATCGCTCGGGCTTGGTGAGCGGAGCTTTCGCCCAGTCGACCATCAGCGCGCCCGCCGCGTAGCACGCCGCCACGGTCGCAGCCGCTCCCAGCAGCGCCCAGAAAGCCTGCCACATTATTGTGTCAGTCCGATGCGCGTCAGAATAAATCCGAGCTTCGCTCCATCCGCCGGCGCGACCCATATCTTGTCGATCGACGCCGCCACCAGAGTTTCCTTCATCGGTTCCACCCACTCCGGCGGCACTGCCTTCTCGTAGTGATAATCGCCGAAGGCTGTGTAGCGAACGCTCTCCAACGCGTGATCGTTCACCAGGAACGTGATCGTCACCGGACCCGTCGCTTTAAAAGTCACCTCCGGCAGCACGAAGTCGATGGTGTAGCGCAGCCCCTGATTTGTGCGAGTCATTACTTTTACCGTCGGCTTCTGCCCCGTCCATTTCCACGGCCCTGGTTCGCTGAGCGGAATATCCTGCACCACGTGCGCGATCCAATCGCCGTCGGTGGTGTTCACCACGCGCATCATCCGATGCGGCCGGCCTTCCTCAAACGGCTGCCTCTGCACCGGGGGCGCATAAGGCTCAGGCATACTCTGGCACGACGAAACCAGAACGGCCATCGACGCGATGAACAGGCGGGGACGCACTTCCCTGTTACGATAGCAAACTGGTAAATTGGAGACAGAACTATTCCCGTCACGTCTGACGATAATAGGTACCCCTGCTTATGAAACTATTTGCATTGGTCGCCGCCGGCGCGGCCGTACTCTGCGCTCAAGCGCCCGTTCAGTCTCCCATCGGAAACTTGCCGCCGGAGACGGTAGTCGCGACCTCGGACGGGAAGGCCATAACCGCGGCCGACCTCCGCGCGCTGCTCGAAAGCGGCGATCCTCGTTTGATTAACCTGGCGAAGCAGAATCCCGAAAACTTGATCGGCAGTGTCATGGTGATGCGCTATCTGGCCGCGGAGGGTGAGAAGATCCACATCGCCGATCAGAGCCCGTGGAAGGAACAACTGCAGATTTATCACGACAGCATAATCGAGACCGCGATGATCAATCGCATTCGCGAGTCCTACATCGTCCCGGAGGAAGCGATCAACGACTTCTACGCGCACAATCAGAGCCGCTACGAATTTGCGCGGATCAAGGTGATCGCGATCGGCTTCTGCCCCACCGTGCCGAAAAACCTCGGCACCTCGGACGAAGCGATCGCGGAAGCCGCGAAAGCCGCCGTCGCGTCCTCCGGTTGCGCCAACAAACCCGACAAACATACTGAAGAGCAGGCGCACGATATGGCCGTCGGCATCGTCGGCCGCATTCGCGGCGGCGAGGATTTCGTGAAACTCGTCGAGCAATACTCGGAGGACCCCGATTCAAAAGCCACCGAAGGCGATTTCGGGCTTGTCACTCGCGACGGCGCCTTCAAACAAGAGATCAAGGAGGCCGTCTTCGCGCTGAAAGACGGCGAAGTCAGTGACCCTATTCGCTCCGGAAACTATTTCTACATCATCAGGATTAAGGAAAGGGCCGTCCAACCGCTAGCGAATGTCCACGAGGCGATCATCCAGGTACTTAAGCAGAAGCACTTCACCGATTACATGGGCGAGCTCAGCAAGCGCTTCAAACCCGTCATCACGCGCCCCGACTTCTTCACCGCAGCCCCGAAGCCACGGTAGGACAGGTCCCGACCTGTCCCTCTCAAAATGCTCCCTCCTCTAGCCGGCCTCCCCATCCGCGTCGTGCTAAGGAACTCGTTAGGCCCCCACCACGCCGCGACCTCGATTCCCCGCCGCCTGATCCTGCTCGATCGCGGAGTTCTGACCAAGCGTGGAGACTTCGAACGCATCCTGATCCACGAAATTTTCCATTTTGCCTGGGTCCGCCTTTCGAATGAGACCCGCCGCAGTTGGGAGAGTCTGCTCGCCTCCGAACGCGAACCAGGCGAACTCGGCTGGAGCGCCGAATGGCGCAAATTGAAACTCAATTCTTCCGATGCCGGCCAACGCTCGCCCAAATGGAAACGCTACGTTCGCGAAAGTTTCTGCGATTCCGCGGCCTGGCTATTCGCCGGCCTAAAGCATCACGACGAGTTCACTTTGCCGGCCCCGTTCAGACGCGCGCGAAAAGCATGGTTCAAGAAGAATTTTGCATCGCACGCAATCGCTATATAATCAAATTAGCCGTGAGATTCCGTTCCATCGCCGCTGCATCTGTCCTCTGTGCAGCGTTATCGATCACAGGATGCACTGAATATTCCTCCACCGTCAGGGCCGCCGTGAAAGCAGAGCAGGAGCGCAAGGCCGCGCCCGACTTCAATCTGAAGGACGCCGATGGCAAGGCGGTCAAGTTGTCCGATTACAAGGGCAAAGTCGTCCTGTTGAACTTCTGGGCCACCTGGTGCGGACCATGCAAAATCGAAATCCCGTGGTTCATGGATTTTGAGCAGACATATAAGGATAAGAATTTCGCCGTGCTCGGCGTCTCTCTCGATGAGGATGGCTGGGATTCGGTGAAGCCGTACATCCAACAGAAAAAAATTAATTACCGCGTGATGATCGGCACGGAGCAGGTCGCGCAGATGTATGGCGAGGTCGATTCACTTCCGACCACGTTCATGATCGACCGCGAAGGCCGCGTCGCCGCGGTGCACATCGGCTTAGTGAGCAAGAGTGATTACATCCATGACATTCTCGACCTTCTCGGCGCCCCGCAACCGGACAGCCCTGTTAACCGCGGCAGCCTTCTGGTTCATCCTGCCGTCTATCGCACAAAATAATAACGTTCTGACCGTCGCGCCGCCCCAAAAGGTCACGGCGAAAATCGGCTCCGCCACGCAGGTGAAGTTGTCTCTCGAAGTGCGCACCGGTTATCACTGCAACAGCAACAAGCCTCTGGACGATTACCTGATCCCTCTGAAGTTGACATGGGCTCCCGGACCTTTGGAATCCCCCGAGGTAACGTATCCCGCGCCGCAAATGGAAAAGTACAGCTTCTCTCCGACGCCGCTTTCTGTCTACACCGGCAACTTCGATCTGATGACGAAATTCAAAGTCTCCGCATCGGCCACGCCCGGCCAGGCGATCATTACCGGCAAGCTAAAATATCAAGCCTGCAACGACCGCATGTGCCTGACTCCCAAAACCATCGACGTCAGCATCCCCATCGATATCATCAAATGACGAACCTGGTGGCACAGACTTTAGTCTGTGTGTTGCTACTTTTCGTCAGCGCCTGCACCAACGCACCGGAACCCCGCGTCGACCCTCAACTCGCCGCGGAAATCGCCAAAATAAAAGCGATCGATAACCATGCCCACCCCGTGAGACCTGGCTCTCCCACCGACACCGACTTCGACGCACTCCCCGTCGAGCACCTGGAACCCTACCCCGAACCAGTCCGCACCAGGCTCGATTCGCCCGTAGTAGTCGAGGCCCGTCAAAAGATGTCGAGTGTCGATAAATCGAATCCAGCCGCTGTGCTCGATGCGCTCGGCATCGACGTGATGATCGCCAATCGCGTAGCCATGTCGCCGCCCGTCAGCGAGCCGCGTTTCCGCTTCGCAGGTTACGTCGATGCTCTGATATATCCTCTCGACAATACGCCGATGATGAAGGACCCGGACAAGAAAGAATTCTTCCCGCTTGAAGAAAAACTCCTGAAGCGCTACTATGCCGAGTCCGGCGTCGCATCGAAACCCGCCACGCTGGACGACTATCTGGCGAAGGTCGTTCGCCCCACATTAGAGCGCCACAAGCAAGCCGGAGCCATCGCCGAAAAATTTGAGATGGCCTACCTTCGCGGCTTCGATATCGGCAACCCATCGAAAGCCGACGCCGAAAAAGCGTATTCCGCCCACGGCGACTACAAAGCTCTGCAAGATTACATTTTCAGATTCCTAGCCTCCGAGTGCGGACGCTTGGGGCTAGCCGTGCACATCCACACCAGCGCGAGCGCGGGCGGTTACTTCGATATCGCCGGCGACAATCCCTTGTTGCTGGAACCTCTGCTTCACGATCCCGCTATGCGCAAAACAAATTTCGTCCTGCTCCACGGAGGCTGGCCCTTCATCGGCGAGATCACCGCGATGCTCGAAAATCCCAACGTTTATACCGATTTCTCCGAGGAGACTCTCACGAGCTATCCCCGCGAAGTCGCGACCAACATCCGTAAATGGCTGGAATACGAGCCCGAAAAGGTCCTCTTCGCCACCGACGCCTATCCGTTCTCAAAAGAAATCGGATGGGAAGAAGCGGGATACATTGCTGCAAAAACCGGGCGCGAAGCCCTCGGCATAGCGTTAACCGGAATGCTCCGCGACGAAGAAATCTCGCGCGACCGCGCATTGGAACTCGCGCGCATGGTCCTCCGGGAAAATGCCAGAAAGCTCTACTCCCTCCATTGAGATGTTGACCGCCAGTCGATTCCGATGTGGGGCAGCATCCTGAAATGAGAAAATATTGCTGTGTTTAGGGTGCCTCCCGCTGTAATCGTCATCGCCGCTCTTCTTTGCGAAACCGGCCGCAGCGCCGCGCGGCGGCCAATCACGGTAAGCGAAGCATCCGAAATCGTGCGCGCCTTGTTGAAACCCGACGGTTGGACCAAGCTGCGCGGCTTCGTTCTTTACCAGGCCCTCTTCGATGCCGAGTTCCAGGATTTCTACTTTATTCACGCCGAATGGGGCAAACCCCCTGTGGCCATTGGTCACTTCGCGGTCGAACGAAACACAGGCGAGGTTTGGGACTGGGTAAAATGCGGACAGTTCAACTCACCGTCTTTAGCCGAAGCGCAACAGACGCTCCGCAAACGCATCGGCCTGACCGATTCGGAGTACCGGCAAATCCGCAAGCCAGGACCGTTTTGTGAACCGAACGAGAAACCGCAGGCGCTCGAGATGGGCCGTCCGAAACCGAAATGAACGGGACGTTAGGCTAAACTAAACAGGTGCGGACGATCGTTTTCTCCCTCTTGCTCACGCTGGCGGCGTGTTCCAGTCCTCCCGCCACCGATTCGAAACAAACCAAGACAACCGGACCGGTCGAGCCTACATCCGCGATTCCGATTAAGAAGCATCCGCTTGCCAAATATATCGAGCTGGTCGGCTTCCGTTTGTCGGAGGCGGGCGGGGGGAAATTGAAAATTCGATTTCTGGTCGTGAATCATTCCGAGGCGGATATTGGCGATCTGGGCGTGAAGGTGCGCCTGACAACCAGTTCGGCCAAGCCGGACGATCCTCCTATCGCTGTGTTTGAGGCCAAGGTTCCGTCGCTCGGTCCGGAAGAAATTCAGGACGTGACGGCGACCACGGCGACCAAACTTCGCATCTACGAGCTTCCCGATTGGCAGTTCATCAAAGCCGAGTTTGAGATCACTTCTCCTGTGCCCTGAACCAAGCCGTAATTGGTAACAGACTTGCTTTGCTCTAAATTGAAAGTTCCCAATATGCGACATATGATTGCTGTTCTCGTGAGCGCGGTGGCTCTTTATGCCACACCGCAACTGCGTCTTTCCACAACCACCGTGGGCCCTCTGAATATCGCGGTGGGCGCGAACGGAACCACTCAAACTGTCTCGACCAGCAATATCGGCGACGGTACTCTTTCTCTCAGCGCGACGGCGAACGTTACGTGGATCACGGCGTCGATCGTCGGCGCGAATGTGCAAATCGCGTTAAACACTTCGACTCTCGCGCAGGGAATCGCGACCGGCATCGTCACCGTGACGTCGCCGAATGCGATCGATTCGCCGCAAACCATAGCCGTTACGGTGCTGATGGGCGGAGGCGTCCCGTCGTCCCTCAACGTATATGTGCCGCCGGGTGGATCGACGAGTACGGTATTTGTCGCGTCGAGTGGATTGAACACAACTGTAACGAATCCGGTAGGTGGGCCAACGCTCGCAGTTATCAGCGAAGGCGGAGGGAGTTTCGCGACCACGGCATCGTACCTGGTGAACGTGACGGCGCCGGCAACGACTACGCCGGAAACTACGTACTCCGCCCACTTCACGGTATCGAGTTCGTCGTTCCTGCCCGACGTCAAGACCGTTCCGGTGACAATCAACGTCACGGCGATGCCGATCGGAGTACTGGTGCAGTCGTCCATCCAATTTAATGTCGGGCAGAGCGCCGCGCCTGTGAGCAAGTGGATTCAGTTAGGGAATGCGGGACAGAGCGCGGTCGCGATCACAGGGGCCACGGTTTCGACCACTGCTTCGACCGGAGCGGCATGGTTGACCGCGTCAATCAATGGGCCTTGCCTGGTGGCGGGGGTGGGCGCGTGCGTGGTGGCCACCGGGAATCCGAGCGGCCTCGCGCCGGGCAAGTATACCGCGACCATCGCGATTACAGGCAGCGCGAAAAACGGGCCGTTTAATGTGCCGGTCGAGATGGATGTCGTGGCTACGGGGATTCCGATGAGCTATCCGCAAGGCGTGGTCGATAATGCGATCTACCAGCTTGGAGCGACAATCGCTCCGGGCGAATTAGTGGCGGTTCGAGGCGAGCAGTTCACCAACGGCGCGCCAGTGAGCGCGCAATCGCTGCCGCTCGGGACGTCATTGGGCGGGGCGACGGTATATGTAAATGGCAGCGCTGCGCCAACCTATTATGTCGCGGCATCCCATGTGGAGAATCAGGGCGGGCAGATTACGTTCCAGGTTCCTTATGGCACACCGTCGGGTCAGGCGACGATTCGAGTGGATCGCAGCGATAGCGGGACGGTGCAGACCGGCAATACAATCAGCGTGCAAGTGTCGCCAAGCGCGCCCCGGCTGTTGCAATTCGCGCTGAATTCGAGCGGTACGTCGATTACGGCGGCTGCGGTCACGACGACGGATAACATCGTGACGGAGAATCCAGTGGGGACCGAGTACGCGATCGCGACTTTTCCAGACGGCGTGACGTTTCCCATTCCTACCACTGCGGGGCTTGCCAGTCGTCCGGCGACAGCGGGAGACACGCTGGTTTTTTATGGGCTCGGGTTCGGACAGACGTCTCCCCCGGCGACCGAAGGAGTCGCAGTGCAGGGAACGACCGCGATAGCGAATTGTTCGATGGTGTTCGGGACCAGCGTGCTGCCGGGAGTGCCGAATATCACATCGACGCCCGCGTATTGCGGGCTGACGCCGGGCTCGGTGGGACTGTACCAGGTAAACGTTGTGGTGCCTGTGGGGACTCCGAAGGGGAGCGCGATGCCGGTGTATTTAACGATCGGGACTGTGACCAGTAACTCGGTGGCGATTGCGGTGCAGTAAGAGGGCAGGTCATCCGCGGCGCGTCAGTTTCACCAATCAGTCTCGGGCGGCCAGTCCTGAATGTTCCTCTCGAGCGCAATGCGGACCAGTTGACTTCTGCTACGCACGCCGGTCTTATCGAATAACTGTTGCATGATGGCCTTCACCGCGCCCTCTGTGGTATCTAACTTGGCCGCTATATCCCTATTAGAAAGGCCTTCGAAAACGGCCTTCAGCACAGTCCTCTCACGCACGTTGAGGGTGTGTGCCGCTTTCTTATCCTCCTTTTTCGCGCCAGCAGTCGCAACGATCGTTTGAATAGTCCTGGCATCCAGCCAGGCTTGGCCCCCAGCGACTCTGTGGATTGCTTCAATGAGTTGAGCAGGGGGCGAGTGTTTGAAAAAGATCCCCGCGGCTCCATTCCGCAGCAAATCGAGCGTGACATCATCGCGGAGCGCCGCCGTAACCATTAACACCTGGCCGTGCAGATTTCTTCTCCGGGTTTCCTCCAGGAATAACGATCCGTTTTCTCCGACGAACTCATAGTCGAGCAGCACGATGTCGACCTGCTCGCGATCGAGAACTGTCAGGGCTTCCGAAATCGAGGCGCAGCTACCGATAATCTGAAAATCAGGCTCAGCCTCAAGCAGTCTTCTGAGGCTCTCTCTGAAAAGATTGTGATCGTCGATTAATAATATCCGGATCTGGCCCATCCCCTTCGCTCCGCGCCGGCCAACATAGGCGACAGATCCACATAACCACTGGGTTCGCTTATCAATTCTAAGACCCAGCCACTGGGGACGCCAGTAAAAACCCCGACAAGTGCGAAAGATAGGACGCTCTTCATCGAACGATGCCTCCGGTGGATCGAAGGATAAACACAGCGCTTCGAAAGTTTCGATCAAAAGATAGTCATGACAATCGAACGGCAGAAGGTCCGACGAAAGAGCGATCTAAATATACTGGTTTGTCTCTCGCCCTGTCGCCATACTTCGATTTGAGCCACAATCCACTCCTCTCCGAGAGAACTCGTTCATGATCCGCGGCCTCGTCGACTTTGCCCTGAACAATCGAATCCTCATCCTCGCGATGTCCCTCGTGCTGTTCATATGGGGCATCGTCTCTTTCCGCAGCCTGCCCGTCGAAGCGTATCCGGACGTCGCCAATAACTATGTGCAGGTCATCACGCAGTGGCCGGGCCGCGCAGCAGAGGAAGTAGAGCAACAGGTCACCGTGCCGCTCGAAATCGTCATGAACGGCATCCCCCACTTGACGTCGCTTCGTTCCACGTCGCTGTTCGGTTTATCAGCCGTGACCATGGTTTTCGACGACGATTCTGAAAACGATTGGAATCGTTCGAAAGTACTGGAGCGTCTCGCGGAGGTCACTCTGCCCCCTGGTTTGCAGCCGCAGATGGGTACCGACTGGAGCCCCGTCGGCCAGATTTATTTCTTCACGCTGCACAGCACCAATCCTCAATTCGACATCATGGATCTCAAATCCATCGAGGATTGGTTCGTTGAAAAGCAGTTCAAATCCGTACCTAACGTGGTCGACGTATCGAGCCTCGGCGGCATGACCAAGGAGTATCAGGTTCGCCTCGATCCTAACAAGCTGATCGCTTATGGCCTCAGCATTGCCCAGGTCGAACAGCAGCTCACCAACAACAACGTCAACGCCGGTGGGAGCTTTATCGAGACTGGACTGCAGCAGATCAACGTGCGCGCGGTTGGCTTGGTGAAAACGGTTGCCGACATCGAAAGAACCGTCATCGCCGCGAAGAACGGCACGCCGATCCGCGTAAGGGATATCGCCACCGTTGCGCAGGGCCCCAAAATCAGGCTCGGCAGGAACGGCAAAGCCATTCATAAGGCGAACGGCGAAATTCTCGACAACGATGACGTAGTCGAAGGCATCGTACTTTTGCGGAAGAGCGCCGAAGGCGATTCCACTCTCGACGCCATCCACGAAAAGGTGAAGGAGCTGAATGGAACACCCGACCATCCGGGGCTGCTGCCGCCGGGCGTCAAAATCGTCCCTTTCCTCGATCGCAGCGATCTGGTTCATTTCACCACCCACACCGTGCTCCATAACCTGAGGGATGGCATCATTCTGGTCGCCATCATTCTGTTCGCGTTTCTCGGCAATATTCGCGGCGCGCTGATTGTGTCGATGACCATTCCTTTCGCGCTGCTGTTTGCGTCCACCTGTTTGAAGCTGAAAGGCATTCCCGCGAATCTCCTTTCTCTCGGCGCGCTCGATTTCGGAATGGTCGTGGACGGCGCTGTCGTGATGGTCGAGAATATTCTCCGCCACCTGGGACGGCGCGAAGGAGCAGGGAAGCCTCCGCGCCAACAGATCGCGGAGGCCGCTCATGAGGTTCAGAGGCCGGTCTTTTACGCGATCGGAATCATCATTACGGCCTATATTCCGATTTTCACGCTGCAAAGCGTGGAAGGGCGATTATTCAAGCCGATGGCATGGACCGTCGCCTTCGCACTCGCAGGTGCATTGATATTTTCGATGCTGGTCGCGCCCGTGCTGGCGAGCTTTTTATTCCCCAAGGGCGCAAAAGAGTGGCGCAACCCGCTCATGACCTTCTTTACGCGCGTCTACCGGTTTTCCCTCGACAAGGCGATTCGCTTTCGCTACGTGACGGTAAGCGTGGGAATTCTGGCGCTTGTCGGTGCGCTTCTCCTCAGCCAGAAAATCGGCAGTGAGTTTCTTCCGCATCTCGATGAAGGTGCCATCTGGGTTCGCGGAACACTGGCGCCCAGCACCGGCCCCAGCGAAGGCATGCGTCTTGCGAATCAGGCGCGCGTCGCTTTGGCGAGATTTCCGGAAGTGACCGTTGCCACCAGCCAGGTCGGCCGTCCGGATGACGGAACCGACACCACAGGCTTCTTCAACACCGAATACTTTGTCGACTTGAAGCCGAAGGACCAGTGGCGTCCGGTATTCGGGCAGGACAAGGAAAAACTCATCGGCGCCATGAGCCGCGACCTGGAAACAATTCCGGGTGTGATTTGGAATTTCTCCCAGCCCATCTCCGACAATATGGAGGAAGCCGTCAGCGGCGTGAAAGGCGAGCTTGCCATCAAGCTGTACGGCGACAGCCTGAAGACGCTCGAGGAGAAGGGCGACCAGATCGTCAATATCATGCGCCGCATTCAAGGCATCCGCGACCTCGGACTGTTTCGCGTGCTGGGTCAGCCCAATCTGAACCTCACCGTCGATCGAGATAAGGCGGCTCGCTATCAGATCAACGTCGCTGACATTCAGGATGCCATCCAGACAGCGATTGGCGGAAATGCGGTCACCCAGGTTTTGCAGGGCGAGCAGCGCTATGACCTGGTTCTGCGCTACCTCTCGCCCTATCGCGATACCAAGGAAGCCATTGAGAATATCCGCCTGCTTTCTCCTTCTGGAGAACGCGTCTCCCTGGAGCAGCTATGCAATATTGAAGTCTCCGACGGCGCATCGCAAATCTCCCGCGAGCGCAACTCGCGCTATATCGCCATCAAGTACAGCGTCCGTGGAAGAGATCTCGGCGGCGCGGTGCAGGAGGCCATCAGAAAGGTCGACGAAAAAGTCAAATTGCCAAGCGGATATCGCATCGATTGGGCAGGCGAGTATGAAAGCCAGCAACGCGCCCAGCGCCGCCTGATGATCATCATTCCCTTCACGCTCTTACTAATCTTCTTCATCCTCTACACCATGTTCTCGTCGATAAAATGGTCCCTGCTGATTTTCGCGAACGTCGCGGTAGCTCCCATCGGAGGAGTCGTCGCGCTCTATTTGACGGGTGTTAACTTCAGCGTCTCATCGGGCGTCGGCTTTCTGGCCCTATTCGGAGTTTCCGTCCAGACCGGCGTCATCATGGTCGAATACATCAACCAGATGCGCGCCCGCGGCCATTCCGTGGTCGACGCGGCGGAGCAAGGCGCGATCCTGCGTCTCCGTCCCATCATGATGACCATGCTGGTAGCCACGCTCGGCCTGCTGCCTGCCGCAACTTCCCACGGCATCGGATCGGACTCACAGCGCCCCTTCGCGATCGTGATCGTGGGAGGATTGCTCGGCGCGCTTCTCATGAGCATATACCTGCTTCCGACTCTCTACGTCTGGATCGCCGGAGCCCACGACAAGCTTCCCAGCCCGGAAGTCGACTTCGTCGAGACCGATTAGCGTTTTAGCTTGCCGCATCGGCTTCAGCCGCGCGGAAACCGAACGCCGATTGTAAAGGAGGGACGTGCAAGCGTTCTATTCTGCGACAGCCCACTATTCTTTAGAGACTCCCTGGCGCAGCAGAGCCGGAGCACCGCCTAGGGCGGCGCGCGCGGTCGCGTTCATAGATCCGACGGCAGGTACGATGGTGGTGGTCCGTGATAAGATGCGGCAGTTGAATGGAGAGGCTGGCGTGCGCTTAGCGTGAATCATCATGGGTTTTGTTTTTGATATTCAACAAGCGAATGTTGTGGCGTACTTCACCTCGGCGAATCGCACTCCCCCGAGGGTGTCGTATTACGAGTTAACGCTTTTCGACGTGGAATGCCAGCGGTTGAACTCCCGCGCACCGGAAAGAGATCATGGCGCAGACCATGGTCGCCCGCGATCATAGATCGGAACCCGCCTGCTGAATATCAACCCTTCCGATCAGCACACCGTGAGCCGTTGCCTCTGCGAAAGCTTGCAACGGCGCTGCGTGTGACGCGCTTCTCAGGGCTCCGTCTCAATTTACAGCCTATTTACAACAATCGCAGAGTGAATTCGAGCCCAGTCGCATCTCTAAGACGCACGCTTCCGTAAATGTGTGCGGACGAACTAAATCCATTTGTAAAGATAGGAGCTTTGTTTGTGAAAAATGAAAACCTTCCGTCGGGCGCTTCCGCGGAGACGCGGACGGCATCGACGGCGATAGATCATGTCCAGGCGAACTGGCAACGCGTCGTCCAAAGACGCTCGTTCCTGCGCGGTATCGGGGTGGCTGGCGCGGCGGCGTTGCCGGCCGGCAAGCTGTTCGCCGATGGGGCGAGACTTTCCAAGGGCGATGCCGCGCTGCTGCGGCTGGCCGCGGCGATCGAGTTTATCGAGGCTGATCTGTGGCAGCAATACAACGAGCTGGGCGGACAGGTCGACCACAACGACAATCCCAATCCCGGAAACCCTGCCTACATCGCGGCGCTCCAGAATCTCGACGGAGACATGCCGCAGTACATCTCCGATAACACCGATGACGAGATCAGCCATCGGGACTTCCTCAACGCTTACCTGACGTCAAAGGGCGCGCAACCCATCGACTTCAAGCAGTTTGAAACTCTTCCGCCGACAACGGCGGCCGGAGCTCTCGGCAACGGACGGCTCACTAACTTGCAGAAGCTGACCGTTGACACGAGTTGGTATTTCCGCTACCGCAGTACACAGAATCCCGATTTAGGCGCAAAGTTTCCGCAGCTCCTGAACATCGTGAACCAGCCGGCGGTCCCTTTGCACGATAACAACGCCCAATCCACTATCCAGGCGATTGCCAACGTCGCGGGCATACACTTTGCCTACATTGAGCAGGGCGGATCGAGCCTGTATCCGATCCTGGCTCTCAAAGCCAGCAGCCTGGAAGTTCTGCGCATCCTGATAAGCATCGGTGGAGTGGAGATCGATCACTTCTCGCTCTGGCACGATAAGATGGGCAACGCGGTCTCGCAACCTCTCGCGCCTTTATCCGACCCCGTCACCGGCCTGACTTTTCCGGATTTTAACAACCCGGCGAACCAGCACAACGCGCAACTCGGCGCCGCCGATCAAAAGGCCCGGAGCCAGATGTTTCAGACCAATCTGATCCAACCGGAGCCTTGCCAGTTCCTTAGCCCGAACCTGCCGGCTTGCTCGATTATCCGGCCGACGTTAACGGCAAACGGGGGCGCCATGGCGACCGTCCAATCCTTTATTGCGGACGGCCTTTTCATCGGGCAAAACCCGCAGTTCGTGGAACAGCTCATGGACTTGGCCGCGGAAGCCGATTCGGCGTCCCGCCAAGTTGATAACTAGCGACCAACGAACCGTACGGCGCGGGCGGCTCTTACCGTCCGCGTCCTCACTCTGTAAACAACCAATAGAGCATTTTGCGGACGGCTCCGGGTTTTCCAAGTAGCCGTTCCGAAGCTCGGGAGCGCCAAAGCAACCGCAGCCGCGACCTCCATGGTTTCGGTTAGGACTTAGCATCGAACCGAGTGAACGATGCCCTTACAGTGCGCGTGCGCCCTTGATGGTCATAGATATGAGCTTTATGGACCACAACTCCACCCTTAGAAAACGCAATGGCATGCCCTGAGAGCGTTCAGACACGAGAAATACGATCGATGTATACTCTTGGGAACCGTCATCTGAGACGGAAATTCGGGTTGAGGAGTCCCTATGTTGAGATTCACGCTTCGAATAGGCCTGTTGTTCTCGTCGTCCAGCATTATCCTGGCACAAACAAGCGGCGAAATTACCGGAGAGGTCACAGATCCGAGCGGCGCGATCGTTACCGCGGTTGCCGTTACCGCGACAAATACCGAGACTAACGTGGCCCGCTCAACGGTAACCAATAGCTCGGGACTCTATAGTTTCCCCGACCTGACGCCAGGAAGATACCAGGTGAAGGCCGCTTCGCGGGGTTTCGAGACCGCTGCGGTAAATCTTGAACTTCAGGTGCAACAGACTGCGCGCGTCGATTTTCATCTCAAAGTGGGCGATGCCGCGCAGACTGTGGAAGTCAACGCTGGGGCCGAACTGCTGAGCACCGAGAACGCAACGGTCGGCACGGTTATCGAGGAGAAGCGAATCAGCGAGTTGCCGTTGAACGGCAGGGACTTCTTCAGCCTGGTTGCGCTAAGTCCTAATGTGACCTACGGATTTACTCCCGCCCAGCAGGCCAGCAGCCGTTTGGGCGGCACTCGATCCACCATCACCATGGCGCTGTCCGGCGCGCGCGCGACCTGGGAAAACTACACACTGGACGGCGTGACCAATACTGACCTCGACTTCAATACCTACATCGTGCTGCCCTCCGTGGAAGCTTTGCAGGAATTCAAGGTCCAGTCGGGAATCTATCCCGCGGAATTCGGCCGGGAAGCCGGGCAAGTTAACGTCTCCACTAAACCTGGCACCAACTCCTACCACGGAACCGCGTTCGAGTTCCTTCGGAATAACGATCTCGACGCCAGGCCTTACGACTTCAGCGCCGCCACTCGTAGCGCAACCAATCCCTCTCCGAAAAGCAATCCGTACCGGCAGAATCAATTCGGCTACACCCTGGGAGGACCGGTCCAGATTCCAAAGCTTTTTAACGGGAAGAACCGGCTCTTCTTTATGTCGAATTTCGAAGGATTCCACTCCCGTCAGACTCTTACAAATTTCGCTACAACCCTGACGCCAGCGATGCGGAACGGGGACTTCTCCGTCATTACCACCGCGTTGCAGGATCCGCTCACGCGCACTGGAACATATCCCAACATTTCCTCCGCGCCTTTCCCTGGAAACCAAATTCCAGCCAACCGCATCGATAAGAACTCGGTGCTGCTAATGAAGTTCTTTCCACTGCCGAATCAACCCGCCACCGCTGGCGCCCCGAATCGAAATTATCAGTACCTGGCAGATACACCGGTCGACAAAAATCAGGTGACCGAGCGCATCGATTACACCGAGAGCGACA
>Ga0182024_10005356_pt1 | contig 28827 bp, 22 predicted proteins | sample P32metaG_FD_120480 | JGI IMG/M metagenome (GOLD analysis project Ga0182024, IMG submission 120480) | Permafrost microbial communities from Stordalen Mire, Sweden - P3-2 metaG (Illumina Assembly) | ecosystem: Environmental > Terrestrial > Soil > Wetlands > Permafrost | place: Sweden: Stordalen...
GACCGGCGCCTCAAGTTAGAGTTCCACGGTTCCAGCGTCACCTCTGATGCTGGTCTACTGCCGTTCCGCGAGCTGGATGACGTGCTCGGCCTGATGGTAATCGCGGGGCAAAATCTGGCTGATGGACGCACGGGCAGGAACGGTCGGCATGATCTGATCGGAATGCTGCGTCAGTCTGTGTTCGGTCGTCTTGCCGGATACGAGGACGTGAACGACGCCGACCGGCTCGGGCGTGATCCGGCGATGCGCTGGATCGTTGGCGGCCATGCTGCAACGAAGCAGGCAGCCTCTCCCAGCCAGATGGGACGCTTCGAGACCGAGTGGCTTGCGAATGATGAGAACCTTGTCGCGCTCGCCGATCTCTCCGGGCGATGGATTGACCGTGTGCACAGCCGCCGTCCGCTGAACGGCATCGTGCTCGACATGGACTCGAGTGTGAGCGAGACCTATGGCGACCAGGAAGGCACCGCCTTCAACGGCCACTTTGCCTGCACATGTTATCATCCGCTGTTTGTGTTCAATCAGTTCGGCGATCTGGAACGCTGCGCGTTGCGTTCAGGCAACGTCCATTCGGCCCACGGTTGGAAGGACGTGCTGGAGCCGGTCGTGGCCCGCTATCGGGGCAAGTTCAAGCGCCGTTACTTTCGCGCCGATGCCGCCTTTGCGAACCCGGAGGTCTACGAGTTTCTGGAGGACGAAGAGTTCAAGTATGCGATCAGGCTACCTGCCAATCAGATTCTTCAACAGAAGATCGGCTACCTGCTCAAGCGCCCTGTCGGTCGTCCTTCGAGCGAGGTGCGACGGTACTACGCCAACTTCAGCTATCAGGCGCAAAGTTGGAAGACACCGCGCCGCGTGGTTGCCAAGGTCGAGTGGCACCCGGGCGAGCTTTATCCCCGCGTTGGCTTCATCGTCACCAACCTGTCGCGACCGGCCGAGCGGGTCGTCGCCTTCTACAACAAGCGCGGGACGTGCGAGCAATGGATCAAGGAAGGTAAGAACGCCCTCAAGTGGACGCGGCTGTCATGCTGCTCGTTCGCCGCCAACGCAGTGCGTCTTCAGCTTCATGCGCTGGCCTACAATCTCGCCAACTTCATGCGGACACTGGCCCTGCCGGAGGCAATCAAGCAGTGGTCGCTGACCAGTCTGCGGGAAAAACTCGTGAAGATCGGAGCCAAGGTCGTGCGCCATGGCCGCTACGTCATCTTCCAGATGGCCGAGGTCGCGGTGCCGAGAGAATTGTTCCAGGAGATTCTGCGGCTGATCGCGGAACTGCGACCGCAACCACCACCAGTGCCTGCGTGAGGCGCCCGATGGTCATGCGTTCAAGAGCAACCGATGGGAGGAGTGCGTCCAAATGCCAGCGAAAACAGCCACATCAGCCTCTCGACCACCGTTCGGGCTGCCCGAGTTGACGGTAGCCGTCCGAACCTCGCTTCTGTCTTGCAGGAAGGCCGGAAAAACGCGAGTATTCACGCCAGTACGGGAGCCATCTGAGGAATCCCGGATAATACCTGCATGCACTCCGCCACAGTGGCCATCTTGTCAAAATTGCTCACTCGGATTGCAGACTCAAAAACTAATCCACGCCAAACGGGCCACTCTGAAGATCAAAAAGGGCCAGTACCGCCGCCTCAGGCGGCTTCAAGCGTCCGGATCACTGGAACAATCGTGTTTGCAGTTGGTATTTCCTCGGTTCTTCGTGGTGTAGACCACCGACAGAACACTCAACACGTGCGATGGCAATGGCAGGCTTTCAGGAGGTCCGCCATCATGCAATTACGGGCCAAGCATCCCCCATTCGACGTGATGGTGTTTCTCACCAAGCGGACCAGGGGCTGGACCACATCGAACTATCGCGCAAATCAAATTGTCTACCTGCAGGGAGAACCGGCGGATTCTGTTTTTTACGTCCACAAGGGCAAGGTCAAAGTTTCCGTCGTTTCTGCGCGTGGGAAGGAAGTTGTCGTCGCAATCCGCGGGCCGGACGAATTCTGCGGCGAGGGAGCCCTGACCGGGGAGTTGTTGCGCTTGGCTACAGTCACCGCAATGACGCCATGCGAGATTGTCCGACTAGATAAGGAAAATTTGGCGAGCCACCTCCATGACGACGCGGAGTTTGCCGACTATTTTCTCCACCATCTTTTGACCCGCACCGCCCGAGTTGAGGCGGACCTGGTCGACCAATTGTTCAATTCCAGCGAGATGCGGCTAGCTCGGGCCCTCGTGCTATTGGCCAATTATGGCAATGGCATTGCTCCGGAACCGACGCCCATTCCGGTGAGCCAAGAGACACTCGCCGAAATGATTGGCACGACCCGGTCGCGCGTGAATTTTTTCATGAACAAGTTTCGGAAATTGGGCCTGATCGACTACTACAACGGCAAGCTGGAAGTTCATAAGGCCCTGCTGGACTACGTTCTGCATGAACACCCGGTTATTTCAGATTAATTCCTCAGCGACCGCTGTCAGGTCGTGAACGACGCGCCGGCGGAAAATCGGCAGTGCCTCATATTTAAATCTATACCTTCACGCCTGGATGGTTCGGTTGTGCAATTGTGAACAGCAATAGACTGCGCATGAGCACAAGGTAGCTGGACTGATTCGGGAAACAACCGGTGGCGGCTTACCGTGCCGTCTGCAGCAGGCTACCCCGATTAAATGAAGGCTGCGAACGACAGCAACGACGTTCCCACGGCGGAAGAGATTCGCGCCGCGGTGGAGCATATTGTTGTCAGTTCGCCCTTCCGCCGGTCGCCCCAGCTCGTTGCTTTTCTTCGCTTCGTTGTGGAATCGGCGCTCAACGGCAAGGCCGAGTACATCAAGAGCTATACGATCGGCGTTGAGGCTCTCGGGCGTGGCGAATGTTTCGACCCGCAAGTTGATCCAATTGTTCGCGTCGAGGCGGCCCGGATTCGGAAGGCCCTTGCGAGCTATTTCGCCCGCGAGGGCGCCGGCTTCCCGGTCACCATTGAAATACCCCTTGGCAGCTACGTTCCGGTATTTCGTCACCGCAAGTACCATCGTTCGATCGCAATTTTGATTGCTATCCTGACGCGAACGCTTCGTACTGTGCGAGCTCGATCACAAGCGAAACATTCCCGTTTGTTCTTCTTTCCCGCGCGCCGGCCGCCGCGAACGCGGGAGTCCAGGGTCGAGCTCGGCAGATCATCGACAGGCTGATTGCGTTACAGCCGTCTCGGCGTACAGAATCGCGCCGCTGGCTCGAACGCTTCATCCTTTCCGCGAGATTGTCGATCGCTTCGTCCGCGATCTGGGCGCCATTGGTCATCGAGGAGCACCGAACTCGTCCCTTCCGCGAAAGCGTCACGATTTTGGCTATCACCTTTGGATGTGAGTACGAAGTGCAAGGCGGACGGCGCCGCGCATTACGTAATGAGTTTCCGGATTTAACGGCGTCATGTTCAGACTTTACCTCATGTTACGCCGTTATTTGAATCGACTCACGTACAAGTACGTATCGCGTGAAGCATCTGGTAGTATTCGCCGGTGCAAAAAAGACGATAAGTAGTTTCACGCGATCTAAACTCCGTAAGCAGTGCGTGCATCAAAGTTTGGATGTCACCCGCTATGCGCCAACAACGGCGGTTACAGCCACCGCCGATCGTCAGCTGATCGCGCATCGCCCGAGCGAAGGAAGCAATCATGAAATCTACGGTCATCAAGCGATCCATCGTCATCGCCCAGCACAAGACGAGCATCAGCCTCGAGGAGGAATTCTGGATAGGACTAAAGGATATCGCTCGAGCCCGCCAAATGGCCCTGTCCCCGCTTGTTCTCGCGATTCGCCAATGCCACCAGGGCAATCTTTCGTCCGCTATCCGCGTGTTCGTGTTCGACCATTATCGCGCGCAGGTACCAACAGCTTCCGCGGATCGCTCCGGATCATTTGCAATGATCCCGGCGCTCGCGAGCCATGCAGCACAAGCCTTCTAGCGTAACGGATCAACGGATATGTTCCAGAACGACGGGCATAGTAGTGAAATTTTCATCGTCGACGATGATGCGATGGTGCGCGAATCTTTGTCCATTGTGTTTGCCCAAGCGGGTTATCGGGTGAAGACCTTCAGCGACGGAACGTCTGTCGTCGCTGCCGCTCGGGTACGGATACCGGCTTGTATTCTTATGGACATATGCATGCCGGGCCCGTCGGGACTGGACATCCTCAAGCAGCTCGACGCCGCGAATTACCCGGCGCCGATCTGCATCGTCTCCGGCCGCGGCGACGTTCCGGTCGTGGTCGAGGCGATGAAAAATGGCGCGTGTGATTTTATAGAAAAGCAGATAGATGCCGGTTCGATCGTTGAGCGTGTTGGCAAAGCGATCGATGCTTGGGCACGCCTGCAACAGAAGGACGAAACGTCCGAAATCCGATGGCAACACTTTCCGGGCCGCGACCGCCTCACCCGCCGGGAAATCGAGGTGCTGGCCCAGATTACCGCGGGCGCGAACAACAAAGCGGCTGCAAAGACTCTTGGAATAAGCCCTCGGACGATAGAAATACACCGCATGCATATTATGAGAAAGCTTGGCGCCCGGAATGTAGTTGATCTCGTTCGCACGGTATTGAACAGCAATGGCAGCGCGCCGCAACACGTGGCAACACGTACGCTCAGCAGACGCTCGGATTATGCGGATTTAGCCTGACACGATGACTCGTCATTTCCGGGGGGCCATCTGCCGTTCGAAATATCACACCTCCCGACTGTCGGACTGCCGGCGCAGGCGTAAAGTAGATGAGTGCGAAAAAGCAGATGAGCACGAAATCGATCAAAGCAATTCTCCTGATCGAAGATAATCCCGGGGACGTTCGGTTGCTCCGCGAAATGTTCAATGATCACGGTGCGCACGACGCGGAATTGACTCACGTGGATTGCATGAGTGCGGCCGAGAAGCATCTCGTGGAGCATGCGGTCGACATCATTTTGCTCGACCCGGGATTGCCGGATGCGCAGGGGCTGGGAGCGATACGCCGGACTCACGCCGCCGCGCCACGTCTCCCCCTCGTGGTGCTGACTTCGCTGGACGACGAATCGGTCGCTGAACAGGCCTTGCAAGAGGGCGCACAGGATTACCTCATCAAAGGCCAGATCGACGTGCGCGGGATTCTGCGGACGCTCAGGTATGCCGCCGAGCGCAAGCGCTTGGAGCGACTGAAGGACGAATTCGTCTCGACGGTGAGCCACGAGCTGCGCACGCCGCTGACGTCGATCACCGGCTCTCTGGGCCTTCTCATGGGCAACGCGGCAGGAAACCTGCCTACTCCGATGGCCCGCTTGCTGGCGATCGCGCACACCAACAGCCAGCGTCTGGTACGATTGGTCAACGATATTCTCGATATCGAAAAGATGGAGGCCGGACGCGTCGTCTTCAGTTTCAGTCGCGTCGAAGTTCGAACGTTGGTGGCGCAGGCGATCGAGGCCAATCGGGGATTCGCCGAAGGCTATGGGGTGCGTGTTCGGCTTGGGGAGGCGCTTACCGCCGCTGATGTGCGAGCCGATCCGGACCGGTTGCTCCAGGTCGTCACCAACCTGCTTTCGAACGCAATCAAGTTTTCTCCGCCGGATAGTGAAGTGGTGGTCGCGATCGAGAAAGGAGTCGACGTGGTCCGCCTTACGGTGCGCGACCATGGTCAGGGCATTCCCGTCGACTTCAGGCCGCTCATCTTCGAGAAATTCGCGCAGGCCGACGCCGGCGACGCGCGACAGAAGGGGGGAACCGGTCTTGGCCTTAGCATCGTGAAGCAGATCGTCGACCGGCTCAGTGGCGAAGTTGGCTTCGCTGACGCGCCCGGCGGCGGAACGATCTTTCACGTCCAGCTACCCTGCTGGGATCATGTGGCCAGTCTGGCCATCGATCGCGAAGCAAAAACGGACGCAACGCGCCTTTTGCTTTGCGAAGACGATCTCGATACCGCGCTCACGCTGCGCGCACAGCTTCGGCAAGTGGGATTTGCCACGGACTTCGTCTATTCGGTGAGCGAGGCGCTTGCGCGGGCGGAAGCGACGCAATATCACGCAATTCTGGTGGATATCAACCTTCCCGATGGTGACGGCGTAAGTCTCATCGTGCGTTTGCGCGAGCTGCCGCAATACCGCGACACGCCGATCGTCGTTGTGTCCGCCGATACCAACCCCGGGCGCGACGACTTGCGGTCATCCAAGCTCAATGTCCTGGATTGGCTAACCAAGCCGGTGGACTTCGACCGCCTCGTGCGGCTGCTCGCCAAGTCTGTCGTGCGCAACGCGAACAGGCGTCCGCGAATTCTTCACGTCGACGACGACAATCTCGTCGCTCGCGCCCTCGGTGAAATTGCCGACGTCGTTACCGTCAATTCGATCGAGGCGGCGCAGCGCGCGCTGAAGGCTGGCGACTTCGACCTTGCGGTGCTTGACGTAGAGCTCGCCAAGGCGGCCAGCCCCGATCTACTGCCCGAACTGCGAGACAGCAAGGGCAATGCAATTCCGGTGGTCGTTTTTTCCGCGCATGGTGCAAACTTGGCGGATGACCCCCGCGAGCAAGCCGCGCTGGCAAAGTCGCACTCTTCAATCGACAGCCTCGTCGCGACGGTGCGTGATCGCTTGGCATCCCGATTGGCGAGCGTCTCCGGGAGATGATATGACTGACATTCGCATTTTGCTCGTGGACGACGAGCCAGACATCCGCGAAATCGTGGACGTGTCGCTCGGTCTGGACCGGGAATTTACGACACGGGCCTGCGCATCCGGCGCGGATGCACTGGTGACGGCCGCCGAATGGTCGCCTTCACTCATCCTGCTCGATGTCATGATGCCGCTCATGGACGGACCGACGACGCTTGCCAACCTGCGCAAGAACCCACGGACTGCCCACATCCCGATTGTGTTCCTGACCGCTCGGACGCAGAGCAGCGAGATCGAACATTTCATCTCGCTCGGCGCCCAAGGCGTATTGTCCAAGCCATTCAATCCGATGACGCTCGCGACTTCGGTGCGCGGCTACCTGCCGCCGTCGGTAACGCACCATGTCCCGTGAAGCAAACAAGACGAATTGCGTCCTCTCCTGTTGTCGCGCTTTAAATCCGTGCCTGACGCTTTGACGCGTTTCGACGGCCGGTCACTGCGCAATAACCCAACGGACGAAAATCCGCGTTCGTATAAGGACATCTACGCAAGACGGCTTGCCCATATTAGGCGAACATACGCTCTGGAGCAGCCATGTCCTTAGTCACTGGTTCGATCGGCGTCATTGGCAGTATTTTGTTTGAAATATGTTCGCCAGTGTCCGGCCGACATCTCCGATTCAATATCGCCAGCGGTAACGTTGCGAGCCGCCGATGATAGAGAGGCGAGAGTCTCCCCGGCGCAACACATGCTTCTTTCGAGCCTTTGTATATTATGAAAACAGCACGACTGCCGTCGACTGCGTGGTACGCGATATTTCCGACACCGGTGCCCGCTTACAATTTCCCAAGATGCAGAATTTCACCGAACTCCTGAATTTGCACATCCCGATAAAGGGGTTGAAATCTCCACGCGAAAGTGCGGTGGCACGAAGATAATGAGATGGCGTCGCTTTTCATACAGTCACGAAAGGGGCGGTGGACGATATTGGCCTTGATAGGCGAATGGATCGCGTTGAGGCGGAAATTTCCATGCTGAGGTTGGCGTTGAAGCATCTGCAAAAAATGGCGACAAAAAAACCGAAGCGGCGTGAGCGCACGATTTCGTTGAAACGCACGGCAAAAAACTAAACATCGTGCGTTACGTTTGTCGGAGACAACGAGGCCGCTACGCCAGCGCGCCTACCTTGCCGCAAAGCATATGATTCGCGCATCTAATGAGAAGGTAAGATGAAATCCGCTCGTTCTGCCGCCCTGGCGATAACAGTGATACGCGACATCGGCGTGCGCAAAGCCGCTGAAGACTCGCTGAGGGCGCAAGGATGACCGGGCCCCAGGCAAACCGCTCGGTGCTATTCGCGTTCGGCTTAGCTGCCGCGAGTCTGCTCGCCGTGGGTGGCCTCGCCTACCGCAGCGTTCTTCTTACGGGTGAAAGCGACAGGTGGCTCCAGCATACGCGCGAGGTTCTGGAGAACCTTCAGGACTTGCAAGGCGCAATGGAGACTGTCGTATCGGCCAGCCGCGAATACACCCTAACCGGTGACGAACGCTATCTCGAACCCTACCGTGCGGCCAGATTAAGCCTAGTGGAGCATGCAGCGAGCGTCCGTAACCTGACAGCGGATAACCCCGAGCAGCAGCGCAGCATTCCATCCCTCGAAAAACTGGCTACGGAGAGATTAGAGCGCTCCGACGAAATCATAAATCTGCGCCGGGACCGGGGATCGGAGGCGGCGGCGGAGGCGGAGGCGGAGGCAACACGAACCGGGCCTAGCCTGCAGGTCTCGGCCGGGTATCAAGCGATCGTTAAACAGATGGAGGACGAAGAGCAGCGCTTGGTGATGCTGCGCAGCGCGGAGATGGAGCGGAATAGAAGCTGGACCAAAATCATTCTGATCCTCGGCAGCGTCCTGGGCCTGCTAATTATCGTCGCCGCAGGCTGGAGCTTCCTGCGAGAAAATTCGCGGCGCGAGGTTGCGGAGGAGGCGCTTCGGGAAAGCGAACGCAGATATCGGATGCTGGTCGACGGTGTCAAAGACTATGCCATCTTGATGTTGGGACCGCAGGGCGAGATTCGCAGTTGGAATCCCGGCGCGGAGCGAATGTCTGGTTGCCCCTTCGGGGAGGTTGAAGGGCAGAATTATTCTCGGTTCTTTCCGGAGAGCGCGATCAAGCTTGGCAGGCCGCAGGAGATACTCCGTTTGGCAGCCGCAAGCGGAGAGTACGAAGAACAAGGCATGCGCGTGCGCAAGGACGGCACGCGTTACCTGGTCCGCACCAGCTTCACGGCGTCGCGCGATCCAGCCGGAAATCTGCGCGGGTTTTCCGTCATCAGCCGCGATCTCAGCGAGAGCAAGGAATCGGAGGTGAAGTACCGCGGGTTGCTAGAGGCGGCTCCCGACGCGATGGTGGTGGTCAACCAGGGCGGCGACATCGTTCTTCTCAATCTTCAGGCGGAGAAGCAGTTCGGCTACCGCCGCGATGAACTGCTGGGGCAGAAGGTCACGAACATCATTCCGATCGGTTTTGCCGAGCGGCTGATCGCTGACGACCTGCGCTCCGCGGAAGACGCGTCGGCGCAGCAGATCGAAACCGGGATCGAGCTGATTGCCCAGCGCAAGGACGGCAGCGAATTTCCGATCGAGATCATGCTGAGTCCGCTGCAAAGCGCCGAAGGCACCCTGGTGACGGCGGCGATCCGCAACATCAGCGTGCGCAAGGCCGCGGAAACGCATCTGGCGCAGATGGAAGGCCGCTACCGCGGGCTGCTGGAAGCGGCTCCCGACGCGATGGTGGTGGTCAACCAAAGCGGCGAAATCGTCCTGTTGAACGTTCAGGCGGAGAAGCAGTTCGGCTACCGGCGCGATGAACTGCTTGGGCAGAGAGTCACGAACATTATTCCGATCGGTTTTGCCGAGCGGCTGATCGCGGACGATCTGCGCTCCGCGGAAGACGCGTCGGCGCAGCAGATCGGCACCGGGATCGAGCTCATTGCCCAGCGCAGGGATGGCAGCGAGTTTCCCATTGAATTGATGCTAAGCCCGCTGCGAAACGCGGAAGGAATTCTGGTTACGGCGGCGATCCGCGACATCAGCGTACGCAAAAAGGCCGCCGTAGTTCTTCTGCAGAAGGTAGACGAATTGAACCGCTCAAACGAGGAACTGGGGCAATTTGCCTATATCGCCTCGCACGATTTGCAGGAGCCGCTGCGGATGGTCGCCAGTTACACGCAGCTTTTATCCAGACGGTACAAGGGAAAGCTGGACGCCGATGCCGACGAATTCATTGCGTTTGCAGTGGATGGGGCAAGCCGCATGCAACGTCTGATCCAGGACCTGCTGGCCTATTCGCGCGTCGGGTCAAAGGGAAAAGATCTGCACGAAACTTCCAGCGAAGACGCATTGCAGCAAGCCCTCGTCAATCTGCGCGGTGCTATCGAAGAAGGCGGTGCGCTAGTGACGCACGATCCCCTACCCACCGTCCTGGCCGACGAGGGACAATTGACTCAGTTGTTTCAGAACCTCGTTGGCAATGCCATCAAGTACCAAAAATCGGGAGTGCCCCGCATTCACATTTCCGCCGTCAAGAATGGCGGGAAGAAATGGGACTTCTCGATAAAAGACAACGGCCTGGGAATCGATCCGCAGTACTTCGAACGGATTTTCGGCATGTTCCAGCGGTTGCACAAACGGGATGAGTTCGCTGGCACTGGCATCGGGTTGGCCATCTGCAAGAAGATCGTCGAGCGCCACGGCGGCAGTATCTCGGTCGAATCGCAACCCGGGGAAGGCTCCACGTTTCACTTCGCCTTGGCAGAGCCGTCTGCTGAAGTCGTGAGAGCCGCAGGAGGTTAGCTATGCCCTTGGAAGTTCTCTTGGTCGAAGACAGTCCCGGCGATGTCCGGTTGACACAGGAAGCCTTCCGCGAGGCCGCTGCGCGTATCAACCTGCACGTCGCCACCGACGGCGTAGCGGCAATGGCCTTCCTGAGACGTGAAGGCGTCCACGCTAATGCCCCCGCCCGGACTTTATCTTGCTGGATCTGAACCTTCCGAAAATGGATGGACGCGAAGTTCTAGCTTACATCAAAGAGGATGGCGATATGAGCACAATTACTATTTCAGCCGGCCGGTGCCTCCGCAGCAGTTCGCGATGTTGCTGAGAAACGGCATAACCGAATCCTCCGTCGTCGCTTAACGACAGGCGCGAACTGACGTTCCATGGGCGACCCGCGCGTAAACAAAATATGCGGATTTAGGCCTAGATTTGCGGGTGTTTGTGCTGAACGACATTAAAAATGGGGCCTGCGCTTCGATTCTGCCGTTGTCGTCGATGAAGCCAGTTTCCAAATTTGACGGAAATATCGCGGATGCTGCCAAATCGGCGCGATTGGGCCCCAATTGCTCTGCCAGCAGGCGAGCGTACCAGACCGAGGTCTCGGTCAGGCGATTGTCCGCGATCATGAAGGCGCGGGCTTGCGCTTCGAGCGCTCCATCAATGAACGCCTCCTACGCGACTGCGCGAAATTCCGCCGCGTGCGCCATGGCCCAAGCGGCACCAAACTGCTTGTCGCCGGTGCCGGCGAGCAATTCTCCAGGCTGCAAAGATGGATAAAGCTCGGCGAAGCTCATCACGTCGCGGGGCGAAACGCGACGTGAAAAATGCGCAGGGCGGAATTTAGTCGGATGATCAAGCCCGGCCGCGGCCACAAGTTCGGCGAGTGAATCGATCGTAGCGCGGTGGAAATTGAACACGCGTTCCGACTTGTCGGCGACCACGAGGGCTCGTTGAAGGGATCGCCGGACATCCGCTGTGCAAGATGGCGGAACTGGGCGTCGGCCGTGCCTTTCAGCACGCGGAACTATTTCCACACCTCACTGTGATTGAAAACCTGCTGATCGGCCGGCACCGTTCATTTCGTGCCGGCGCATTCATGAGCGGCCTGTATTTCGGGCGCGCCAGGGCCGAAGAGGTGGAAGCGCGCCGCCGCATTGAGGCGATCATCGACTTCTTCGAACTCTACCGGCATCGCAACACGCCGGTGGGTATGTTGTCCTACGGAATTCAGAAAATCGTCGGGGTGGCGAGGGCGCTTGCGACCGAACCGAAACTGCTACTGCTTGACGAGCCATGCACCGGGCTCATCCGTGAGGAGCGCGAAAATCTGGCGCGCTTCATACTCCGCACCGTTCACGACATCGGCCCAACCATTGTTTGGGTCGAGCACGATATGCAGATGGTCTCAGACCTTGCCGTTCGTGTCGTCGTTCTCAACCACGGCTCGAAGATTGCCGAGGGGCCGCCCCGAGAAGTCGCGGAGTCGCCAGACGTCATCGTTGCTTATCTGGGGCAACTTTTGGCGTGAGGCTCCGCTTATGTGCTTGGGAACGCAGCCGTGTTCGCTTAGCGGCCGTCGGGCGTCCGCAAGCCGAACCAAGCGTCGCGGATCTGCTGGTAGTGCGCCATGGGATCGTAGATCGAGACCGGTAGCCGAAGCTCTTGGGCCGACAGCCGGCCGACGGCCGACAACAAACCATATGAGGCGACGACGCGATCGTGCTGGGCGACGATCAGGCTGACGCGCGCATTCACCAAAGCCTGCTCGGCGTTGAGCACGTCGAGCGTCGTGCGTTGGCCGGCCTGGGCTTCATTGCGAACGCCTTCCAGCGCCCGCTCAGAAGCGTCGTTCTGGCGCACCGCGGCTTCGACCTGTGCCTTGGCTGCTTGCAACTGCCCCCAGGTCTGAACGACGTTAGCCTGGGTCTGATCGCGAACTTGATCGACGTTGAGCCGCTGTTGTCCGACCGTTTCCTTGTCCAGGCGAATGGCCGAATATTCCGCGCCTCCCTGATAGATCGGAACCGAAAGATTGAGCATCACCGTTCCGAGAAACAGATTGGGCGTGAGGATATTGGAATAAGTTTGCTGCTGGACGCTGCCCTGAAGGGCAAGCGTCGGGTATAGGGCGCCTTCCGCGATCTTCACTTGCAGCTGCGCCACATCGACGCCGTACAACGCCGCAGTCACCGACGGATTCTCCGCAATGCCGACCGCGATCGCGGCGTTCAACGTGTTTGGCGCGAGCCGGTCCACCGGCGAAGCCGGCGCGAGGTTGGCGGGATCGGCACCGATGATGCGCCGATAGTTCGCCCTCGTCGACATCAGCGTGGATTCCGCTCCGTGTAAGTTTGCTTCGCCTGCCGCCAGTTGCGCCTCCGCCTGGGCGACGTCGGTAGCCGTGACTTGGCCGGCGTTGAACCGGTTCTGCGTGTCCTTGAGCGTTCGCTGCAAAACGCGAATGTTGTTCTGCTGCACTTCGAGGTTTGCGGAGTCGCGGGACATGTCCATGTAGGCGGACGCCGCCGAAAGCAGCACCGACTCTTCCATCATCCGCAGCGTCTCGCGCGCGGTGGAAACTTGGCTTTCCGCCTTGCGGACTTTGTTGGCGGTTTGCTCGCCGTTGAAGAGCGTCTGCCCGCCGGAGAGCCCCACCGAACGCGGGGTGGTAAAACCTTTGACCGTGTACGAGACGCCGTTCGGCAAGCTCGGCGGAATCGGCGGAATGACTCCCGTCGTGTTTGTATATTGCTCGGCAACCGAAGCTGTCGCTGAGAGGGTCGGCCGATATCCAGACAGCGCTTGCGATACGCCCTCGTCGTTCTGGCGGACGATGGCGCGTTGGGCGTTGAGCTGCGGATTGCCCTGATAGGCTCGCGCCAGCGCCGATTCCATCGTTTCGGCGGCCAGTTCACGCGGCGCTGCGGCGACAAGTGCGATGACGGCCACGACCGTTGCCACTATTGCGCGCGGAACCCGTCTAACTGGCGGGGATTGCGAGCGCTTTCGAGTCCTAGGAACGATCACTCTACGCGTCACAACCAGCCCCAATTTGCGCGGCGAAAACCTTAACGTGGGGGTATTCGCCTTACAAGGTTTAGGGCGGCGTTACGCACCGTGATCGGGGCGCGCAGACATGGGGCGCGCAAGCAAGCGAAGTTCCCGCAGACCGAGCGAGAGCGTAGCCAAGAAGAGCGGCAGCACGAAATAAAGCGCGCGGAACGTCAGGAGCGCCGCCAAAAGCTCTTCCCGCTGAAATTGCGCAAGGCCGACGAGCATGGTGGCCTCGATGACGCCGAGGCCGCCTGGCGCATGGCTGACCGTCCCGAGGAGCGCGGCTGTCAGGAAGATGACCAACACTGTTACGAAACCGACCGCGGGAGTAGGCGGTAGCAGGATATACATCGCCATCGTCACTAGGCTCAGGTCCAGAGCGCCGATGCCGATTTGTACGAGTGTGAACCGAAGACTGGGCAAGACAATCCGCCAGCCGGAGCGGCCGACGGCGCGGCGCCGCGGCGCAAGCCAAAGCAGATAGCAGGCGATCGCGGCCAATCCCGCGAGTCCGATTGTACGGTTGATCCAGGACGGCAGGTGATCGACCGCACTCGCGGCTTCGGGCGCGTACGCCGTAGCGCCTCCGAGTAGAAGCGCGTTGCCGAGCCAAAAAGTCATGCCCGTGACGAATGCGATCTTGGCGATATCGACGACGGTCAAGCCCCAAACCGAGTAGATCCGCAATCTGATAAGCCCGCCGGTCAGGACGGCGGCGCCCAAACTGTGGCCGATCGTGGAGCTCGCAAAGCTCGCCAGCGCAGCGACCGCGTAGGGGACCTTGTGCCGGCCGATCGTGTGAAGCGCGAAGAGATCGTAAAAAGTCAGCGTGACGTAGCCCGCAACCACGAACCCGCCGGCGACCACAATTTTTTGGATCGACTGCGCCCTGAGCGCGGCTGCGACTTTGCCGAAGTCGGCGTCGCGCAGCAATTGATAAAGGACGAAGGCCGCCACGGCGAGGATCAACAGGCTGATTGCTGCGCTGATCGTGCTGCGGCCGAGCCTGGAAGTGATCTTCTGCGCGAGGGTGCTCGTCACGTCTCGTTTCTGCGTGAGGCGATGAACTCCTAAAACAACGCCCCCACACGATTCGCGGCAAAGTCTCATTGAAGTGTAACAGCAATGTTACGAATTCAAATAATTTGATCGGCGCCGCGCCGTTATCGTCACACGATTGAGACATGAAATGGCAATTGTTGTCGCACGCGATTCGGCAACAGCAAGGGGCGGTTTCAACCGCGTGCCTGATGAAAGTTCTCGTCGCCACCGACGCGTGGCATCCGCAGGTCAACGGCGTGGTGCGCACATTGGGGTCGCTGGCACGGGCCGCAAGCAAACTCGGTGTGGCGATCGAATTTCTGTCGCCGGAAGGATTTCCTTCTTTTCAGGTGCCAACCTATCCCGGCCTGCGCCTCGCGGTGCCAAGCCGGCGGGGCATCGCCGAGCGCATCGAAGCGGCGAGGCCTGACGCCATTCATCTCGCCACCGAAGGTCCGATCGGTTTCGCCGTGCGCTCCCATTGCCGCCGTAACGGGCGGCCATTCACGACCAGCTACACGACACGTTTCCCGGAATACCTTTCGGCCCGATCTCCGATTCCGGAAAGCTGGATCTACGCGGCGCTGCGGTGGTTCCACGCCGGCGCCACGGTGACCATGGTAGCGACGCCCTCGCTCATGAGCGAGCTAGGCCAGCGCGGGTTTGCTCATCTCGGTATGTGGACCCGCGGCGTGGACGTCGATCTGTTCCGGCCCGATCGCGCCATCGATCTCGGCTTGCCACGCCCGATCTTCATGACCGTGGGCCGGGTCGCCGTCGAGAAGAACCTGGAAGCGTTCCTTTCGCTCGATCTTCCCGGCACCAAGGTCGTCATCGGCGCCGGGCCGCAGGAGGCGAAGCTCAAACGCGAGTTTCCCGATGCAAAATTCCTCGGACCCCTGGAAAATGGCAGGCTCGCCGCGCATCTGGCATCCGCGGATGTTTTTGTTTTTCCGAGCCGTACCGATACTTTTGGCATCGTGCAGCTCGAGGCGCTGGCGAGCGGTGTTCCGGTCGCGGCCTTTCCTGTCACCGGCCCGAAGGACGTCGTCGGCGAAAACCCGATCGGCGTTTTGCACGAAGACCTTGGTCGCGCCTGCCTGGAAGCTTTGGAGCTTTCTCGCGAGGCCTGCCGCGAATTCGCACTCGAATGTTCCTGGGAAAACAGCGCGCGTCAGTTCCTTGGCCACGTCCGCAAGGTGGCAAGCGGCGGCAGTCGCGAATTCGAAACCGCGGTGACTATCACCGAAACCGCCACCGGCTGACGCCGGCTGAGCGGATGTCGTTACATACCAGGGTGGCAACAAAAGGATCGGATATGACTAACCTCTCGCATGTGGAACTCGACAAACAGACGGTTACGACCGCCTATGCCCGGTGGGCGCCGGTCTATGATCTCGTGTTTGGAGCGGTCTTCGAGCGCGGCCGTCAGGCCGCAATTGCGGCTGCCGAACGGATCGGTGGGCGCATTCTTGAGGTCGGGGTCGGGACCGGTATCTCGCTCCCCCATTATTCGCGAGAATGCCGCCTCTGCGGCGTCGACATTTCCGAGCCAATGCTGCGCAAGGCCCACGAGCGGGTCGCTGAATTCGGCCTGACCAACGTCGAAGGGCTTTGGGTCATGGATGCCGAGCATCTGTCGTTTCCCGACGACTCTTTCGACGTCGTGGTCGCGCAATACGTCGTCACCACGGTGCCGAACCCCGAGGCGACGCTCGACGAGTTCGCCCGGGTGCTGAAGCCGGGCGGCGAGATCGTGCTGGTCAGCCGCGTCGGTGCGGAGGCCGGTTTGCGGCGCGCGCTCGAGCACGGGTTCGCGCCGGCGGCGCGCAAGCTTGGCTGGCGCACGGAATTTTCCTTCGAACGCTATGCAAAATGGGCGGATCGCACCAGCGGCGTTCGCCTCATCGAGCGCCGCGCCATGCCGCCGCTCGGGCATTTTTCGCTCATTCGCTTCGCCAAGGATGGCGGAGCGGGCGTGTTGCGCCCGAGCTTTTCGCAAGAAACCTATCCGGCCGCTCGCGCCGCGTCCTGATACTCACGGCCTTGCCGCCGACGATCCCTTGGGCGGCGTGTGCTCGCCTGTCATCGGGGATTCATCGAATCGCCATATCCAGAACGGATGACCTCAGGACGGGGATACATATGAACGGCTTTCTCGCGACTTTACGAACCCAACGCTGGGACGATCATCGATACTATCACCACAGCCGGATCAATCAGTCGCTTCACTTTGTCAGCGCCATCAGCTTTCTGTTTTCGTACGTGATGGTGTTCAAGGATCCCGCTATTTCCGCGCTGGCCGGTTGGCTGGTGGCGATGACTACCCGCCAATGCGGCCACTTTTTCTTCGAGCCTCGGGACTACGACACCGTTAACCAGGCGAGTCACGAATACAAGGAAGAGATCAAGGTCGGCTATAATCTGCGCCGCAAGGTCGTGCTGTTGACGATCTGGGCATTGTCGCCACTGGCGCTTTATTTCGATCCGACCCTCTTCGGCATCTTCACGCCGGCGGCGGGCAAGATGGACTTTGTTCGCCAGGTTGCGGAGGTCTGGCTCGTCATCGGCATCGGCGGCGTCCTGTTCCGCACCGTGCATTTGTTCTTTCTCAAGGACGTGCAGAGCGGGCTGGTCTGGGCGACCAAGATTCTCACTGACCCGTTCCACGACATCAAACTCTACCACAAGGCGCCGCTCGCGCTGCTGCGCGGCGAACTGATCGATCCCGGTATCGGAGCCGAGGTCGCGGAGTGGCACGAGGAGGAAGCCGAAGAGCTGCCGCGGCTGACGTAGGCGCGGCCTGCGGATGCAACTAAGGACGCGGGGAAAACAGGCGGCGCGCGATCATTTCCTTGAGGATCGTCCGCTTGATCGATTTGTTGGTCAGCGCCGGATTGCTCCACCACCAGCCGTCCCGCTGCATCGCTTTTGCGGCGGCGACAAAACGATCGGCGACCGCCGCGAAGTCGGCATCGGTGTAATCGAGACTGAAAATGAGGCGTCCGGTTCCGACCCAGCTCAACGACAGTCCCTCGGCGCGCAGATAATATTGCAACATCCAATTGTAGCGCGACGGCCGCGTGTAGCAGACAGTCCATATCGAGGACAGGTTGGCGACCTCGACAGGCAGCTGTTCCGCACGCAGGCGTTCGTTGAGTTCTCGCGCCCGATCGTTCCAGATCCGATCGAGGTCCGGATAGAGCGCTTGGCCCTCCTGCGTCTGCAGATGGCGCAGGAATTCGTTCATCGCCGCCATCACGTAGGGGTGCGAATTGAACGTGCCGCGGGCAAAGCAGATATCGGCCGGCCGGTCGGCGCGAAAGCGCTTCATCAGGTCGCGGCGTCCACACACAACGCCGATCGGAAGCCCGCCGCCGAGGGTCTTGCCGTAAGTGACGAGATCGGCGGATACGCCGAAATAGTCCTGCGCGCCGCCTCTGGCGAGGCGAAAGCCGACGAACACCTCATCAAAGATGAGGACAATGTTTCGTTCCGTGCAAACGGCCCGCAGCGCCTGGAGCCAGGCGATGTAAGCTTCCTTGTCGAAACGCGCGCGGCGTCCGCTGTCCAACAGCGCGGAATCGCTCGGCGCCGACCCGTTTGGATGCAACGCCTGCAAAGGATTGACGAGCACACAAGCAATATCGCGGCGGGTGCGGATGACGCGCAGCGAATCCTCGGACATGTCCCGAAGCGTGTAGGTGTCGCGCGCCGGCTGCGGATTGCCGATGCCCGGCTGCACATCGCCCCACCAGCCGTGGTAGGCGCCGCAAAACCGCACCAAATGCGATCGCCGCGTGTGGTAACGCGCGAGCCGCGCCGCCTGCATCACGGCTTCCGTGCCCGACATATGGAAGGAGATTTCGTCGAGGCCGGAAATCTCCTTCAGGAGCTTCACATTCTCGATGATCAAGGGATGATAGGGACCGAGAACCGGGCCAAGCTCGCGTACGCGCGAAGCGCCGCGTTCGATGGCGCCCTTGTAGAAGTCGTAACCGAGGACGTTCACGCCGTAGGAGCCGCTGACATCGTAGAAGGTGTTGCCGTCGAGATCGGTGACGGTCACGCCGGCGCTCGATTGCATGAAGGCGGCGGAGGGCAGGTGGGTGCGCACATATCGGCTGTATTGGAACGGCACCCGGTACGCGTCGGTGAACTGAAGATCGGAGATGCTTTCGGCGGTCTCCGCGGTGCGCCGGATGGTCTCGGCGAAGCGCGTCTTGTACAGCGCGGACAGACGCTCGAAACCGGCGCGGCGGCGCGCCGCGACGTCAGCCGGTGCATCGTCGGAGCAAAAGAACCGCGATTCATCGTAGTCGTAGAACGGCACGAAGGCCGCAAGCCGCCGCGCGATCCGCGCATGACCGGCGAACGACTTATGCTTCGCCTGCGAGAGGCCGATCCGCTGCCGCAGTTTCAGCAGCGAGGTCGCGAGCGCGGCGCCGCCGACCCCATAGAGCGCCAGTGTCGTGGTGGCGAATGGCATCGAATCGCGGTTTACCCGCCGGAGTTGACAGCGCCATGACGGTCCGGTCCCAATTGCTGCGCCTGCTTGACCAGGAGGATATCAATTTCCTCCTCACCAACCGCATCCCGCGCGGGCTCGCCACGCAGTTTATCGGCTGGTTCAGCCGGATCGAGCAGCCGCTCATTCGCGATCTGTCGATCGGCGTGTGGCGGCTGTTTTCAGACCTCGACCTGCGGGAGGCGAAGACGACACAATTCCGCAGCATGCACGATTGTTTCACCCGCCAACTCAAGGATGGCGCGCGTCCGATCGATGGACGGGTGGATATCCTTGTCAGCCCGTGTGACGCGATCGTCGGCGCCTGCGGCGCGATCGTGGGCACCGAGCTTTATCAGGCCAAGGGCTTTCCCTATACGCTGGACGATCTGCTCTGCGGTCTCGATCTGGTCGAAGCTCACCGCAACGGCTGCTATGTCACTTTGCGGCTCACTTCGAGCATGTATCACCGTTTCCATGCGCCGCACGATTGCCGCATCGAGCAGGTGATTTACATCTCCGGCGATACCTGGAACGTCAATCCGATCGCGCTCAAGCGCATCGAGCGGTTGTTCTGTAAAAATGAACGCGCGGTGGTGCGCACCACGCTTGCCGCGAATGGCCAGCCGGTGACGCTGGTGGCGGTCGCGGCGATTCTGGTCGCCAGCATCCGCGTCCACTGCCTCGACGGGCCGCTCAACCTCGAACATTCCGGACCCAACGTCATGGCGTGCGACTCGCAATTCCGCAAAGGCGAGGAGCTGGGCTGGTTCGAACACGGCTCGACCATCATCGTGTTTGCGCCGGAAGGTTTTGCCTTGTGCGACAACATCCGCGACGGCGCAACGGTTCGGGTCGGCGAGCCGCTGATGCGATTGCCTTGAAGCCGCGTGCGGCAGGTATTTTAGTGGAGCATGATCCTTTCGGAACATCGGCTTCCACTTTTCCGGATCATGCTCTAGCCCGCCTTCTGCTTTGGCATCAGCGCTTCGTCGAGATCCCGCGCCCGCGCATATGCCGGACGCGCGCTGATCCGCTGCCAATAGGTCTCGAAGGCAGGGCGTTTTTCGAGCATGCCAAACATCAGGCCGAAGCCGATCTGCGAACCGACGTAGACGTCGGCTGCCGTGAAGCTGTCGCCGACCAGATAATTGGCGCTCGACACTGCGTCTTCGAGCGTTTTCATCACGCGTTCGAAGCTGCCGTAGCCGATCGACGGCTCTCTTTCGGGTGGAACGATGAAGCCGAGCGCTTTGTTGCTCACCGACGCTTCGATTGGTCCCGCGGCGAAGAACAGCCAGCGATAATACGGAGCGCGCAGCCGGTCGCCGGGGGGTGGTGCCAGCTTCGCTTGTGGAAATGCATCGGCAAGATAAGCGCAGATGGCGGCGGCCTCGGTCACTACGGCGTCGCCATGCCGAAGCGCCGGCACCTTGCCCATGGGATTGACTGCGAGATAGGCCAGCGCCTTCATGGTGGTGCGGTAGTCGAGCACTTCGGTGCGGTAGGGCTGGCCGACCTCTTCGAGCATCCAGCGCACGATGCGGCCGCGTGATCGCGGATTGGTGTAGAAGACAAGCTCATCGGCCATGTCACGCCTCCTTACCCTGCTGGCGTTGGCGCGCACTATGATCTGCGGCCAAGCGGTAGGCAATGGTGGCGGCATTTGGCTCACGACTTCGTCAATCGGCGGTCAGCGCGCGATAAATTTCAGCGCCGTCACGTGCGCGCCGTAGAGCGGCCATGATCACCGGGTCCCTGAGTTTGCGCGCGATGCAGGCTAGGGCCCCAAGCCGGTCGCCGTCCGGCGCATCCGGCAAGAGCAACAAAGCAACAGTGTCGACCGGCTTTCCGTCGACGGCATCGAAGTCGATGGGCTTTCTGAGGCGAACCAGTATCCCGAGTGGCTTGTCGACTTGGTGAAATCGTGCGTGTGGCAGCGCCACGCCGCCGCCCATTCCTGTCGAGCCAAGCTCTTCGCGCTTGAGCAGCTCGGAGAGGACAAGAGCCGGCAGAACGTCGACGGCCAATCCGGCCCTCCGCGCCAGCTCTTCCAGGAGCTTTTGTTTGTCCGGGGCGGCGACGTCGGTCGTGACGTCGGCGGAAGAGAGGAAGTCGGAAATTTTCATCGCAAAAGATACTACATGAAATGTGTCGCGCGGGTATTGAGGCCGCGATCACGGGCGCTCAATCGGGAGCGTGGAGCCGATAGCCGATGCCTGTTTCGGTGAGAATATACCGAGGTTGTTCGGGGTCTGGTTCGATTTTTTGCCTGAGCTGACGGACATAGACCCGAAGATACTGGGCGTCGGTCAACTCGTCCCACAGCTCGCCGAGCAAGAATCTGTGCGTGAGTACCTTGCCCGCATGCTGAACCAGCACCCGCAACAGGTCGTATTCCTTGGGCGAGAGCTTTACCTCCCGATCACCGACTTTGACGATGCGGCGGACGAGATCGACGGAGAGGTCTCCGACCCGGAATACCGGGCGTTCGCCGTGGGACTGCAATTGGTGGCGCACCGCCGCCCGTATCCTGGCGAGAAGCTCGTCCATGCCGAACGGCTTGGTCACATAGTCGTCGGCGCCGAGATCGAGCGCCTGGACTTTGCCGGCCTCGTCGCCACGGCTGGACAAGACGACAATGGGGACGCTTTCGTTGCGCGCGCGGATAGTCCGCAGCAACTCGTGTCCTTGCATATCGGGCAGGCCGAGGTCGAGAATAATCAAGTCCGGAGCCTGGCTGAGAAGCTCGAGCGCCGCCTTGCCGTTCGGCGCCTCGAGCGTCTGATAGCCCTGGGCGGTCAGGCCCATGCGCAGGAGCTTACGAATGGGCGGTTCGTCATCGACCACCAGTACGCGGAGCGGGGCGGCACTCATGCGGCGGCGTCCAGCTTTTGCCGCTCGCGCGGGATCGGCAAACTGATGGTGAACGCGGCGCCGCTCCGGTCGGTGCGATTTGCTGCGACGATGGTGCCATGCATGGCTTCGACAAAGCCGCGCGAAATCGCGAGCCCCAGCCCGGTGCCGGCGCGAACCTGGTCCGTCTTCTGCGCCCGGTAGAACTTGTCGAAGATGTGATCGAGGTCGCTCGCCGGAATGCCGCTGCCTTCATCGAGAACGCGCAAGCAAACGGATTCCACGTTTTTCCAGCTCTGGATGCGGATCGTGGTTTCCGGCGGAGCATATTTCGCGGCGTTGTCGAGCAGATTGAACAGGACTTGCTCAAATAGCACGGCGTCGAGTTCAAGCATCGGTAAATCCGGCGCGAGCTCGAGTTCGATGTTGTGGCGCGACAGGATGCGGCTCGCGCGGCGTAATGCGCTGCCGACGATCTCACCGACATCGTGCAGAGCGACGTTCGGCGTGACAGCGCCCGATTCGAGCTTGGTCATGTCGAGGAGGTTGGCGATGAATCGGTTGAGCCGCTCCGATTCATCGATGATTGTCGCCAGGAGATCCGCCTTCTCGGCATCGCCGAGCTTACCGCCGACGTCGCGCAGCGTTTCAGCCGACCCGAGCACGGCGGCCAGCGGTGTCTTCAGGTCGTGGGAGATGGAGGTGAGGAGGGCGGAGCGCAAGCGCTCGGTTTCGGCCGCACGTTCGACGCGGTCCATTTCCTCGACCAGACGCACGCGCTCGATCGCTAGCGCTCCCTGATCCCGCAGCGCATCCAATAGTCGCCGCTGATCCGGCGTGAGCAGGGGTCCAGGCTTGTCGCTATCGATCCCCATCACGCCGATGGCGCCGCGTCCGGTATGCATCGGCAGGAACAAGCGCTTCGCGCCGGGAAGCGTGTCGGAGCCGCGGCCGGCGGAGCGATCGTTCTCCCAGGCCCATTTCGCCGCGGCTAGATCGGCTTCATCGAGGCTGTCCTCAGGCGGGTAGCCGGCCTTCACCGCGATTGAGCCGTGCTCAGGCAAGAGCAACATGACCCGCACTTTCAGCATTAGCGCGGTCTGATAGGCGGTGGCCCAGAGCACGTCGTCGAGCGTTCCAGCTCCAGCAAGCTTGCGGCTGAACGAATAGAGCGATTCGGTGGTACGCGCGCGCTCTATCGCCGTGACCGCTTGGGTGCGACCGCGCGCGGCGACACTGGAAACGATGATGGCCACAAGGGTGAAGAAGCCGAAGGCCACGACATTGTTCGGATCGGTGATCGTGAATGTGTAGATCGGCGGCAGAAAGAAAAAATTGTAAGCGAGTGAGGAGGCGACGCTCGCCAGCAGGGATGGCAACAAGCCGAAGCGAACCGCGACGGCAACGATGGCGGTCAGGAAAACGAGGTCGACATTCGTGACTCCGACCCACGTTTTGATCAGTGCACCGAGACCGATTGCTGCGGCGATCGCGACCAGCGCCGCTATATACGCGCGGGGATCGAACGTCTCTTCGCGCTCGGCGGAGCGCACCGATTTTTTCGGGATCGGCTGGCCGGCGATGGTGTCGCCGGCGATGACGTGGACGCTGATGTTGCCGGAGCGGCGGACGAGATCATGGACCACGGAGCCGTGCAAGATCTCGAACCAGCGTGTGCGCGACGTCTTGCCAATCACGATCTGCGTCACATTGTTTGCTTGCGCGTAGCCGATCACGTCGTCGGCGATGTGCCGATCGTCGGCGGGAAGCGTGAGGGCTTCGCCGCCGAGCGCTTCGGCGAGCCGCAGGGTGTCGGCAATGCGGTCACGTTGTTCCTCCGAGAGCTGCAGGCTGCGCCGGCCTTCGACATAAAGCGCAACCCACGGTCCATGCAGCCGGTCAGCGAGCCGTTTGGCGTAGCGAACCAAACCGGCACAGCGCGGATCGTCGCTGATGCACACCAGGATGCGCTCGCCGGCCGCCCATGGGCCCTTGATGGCGTGCGCCTGCATTTCCGTGAGCAATTGCTCGTCCACACGGTCGGCCGTGCGTCGCAAAGCGAGTTCGCGCAGCGCGGTCAAGTTGGCCGGCGAGAAGAAGTGCTCGAGCGCGCGCTCGGCCTGCTTGGGGACGTAGACCTTGCCTTCCTTCAGTCGCTGGATCAAATCGTCGGGCGTCAGGTCGACCAGTTCGACGGCATCGGCTCGATCGAACACGGCGTCCGGCACCGTCTCGCGCACGCGCACGTGTGTGATCTGCGCGACCACGTCATTGAGGCTCTCGATGTGCTGGATATTGACCGTCGTGTAGACGTCGATGCCGCGACTCATCAGTTCTTCGACGTCGAGATAGCGCTTCGGGTGACGGCTGCCTTCGGCGTTGGTGTGTGCAAGCTCATCGACCAGCACGATTTGTGGCCGGCGCGCGATGATGGCGTCGAGGTCCATTTCATCGAGCGTTTGCTCTTTATACTGGACGTGCCGGCGCGGAACGGTTTCCAGGCCTTCCAGCAGCGCTTCGGTATCTCTGCGGCCGTGGGTCTCGACGATGCCGGCGACGACGTCATACCCATCTTTCCTGCGGGCATGGGCTTGGTGCAGCATTTCGTAGGTCTTGCCGACGCCCGGTGCGGCGCCGACGAATATTCTGAGCTTGCCGACGCGCCCCTCTTCGCGGCGCGCCGCTTCGAGCAGGGCTTCAGGCGAAGGCCGATGTTCGGAATCGCGCCGCTGGTTCGCCATCACTGATCAGATGTCTCAACATTTCCGTCGTCTGCCGCCCTATCCAGCGGAAAATTGGTCGAGTGCGAGATTGAGCAGCAAAACGTTGACGCGCGGCTCGCCAAGAAGACCGAGGAAGCGACCCTCGACGTGATCGGTGACGAGCTGACGCACGCGATCTTCTGCCAAGTTACGCGCCTTGGCAACACGCGGCACCTGGAAGAGGGCGGCCTCGGGCGAGATGTCCGGATCGAGCCCGCTGGCCGATGTTGTCACCAGATCGGCGGGGACGGGCGCCGACGGGTTCTCCTTCTTGAGCGTGTCGATATCACCCTGTACGCGGTCGATCAGCGCCTTGTTGGACGGGCCCAGGTTCGATCCGCCGGAATTGGCGGCATTGTAGGGCGCAGACACCGTTTTGGTCGGATCTTTTGGGTCGGGCGCAGTGGTCGCCGAGGGCCGACCGTGGAAGTATTTGTCGCTCTTGAATTCCTGGCCGATGAACGTGGACCCCACGACCTTGCCGTCGCGTTCGATCAGGCTTCCTTCGGCCCGATGGGGAAAAATAACTTTGGCGATCCCGGTCATCGCCAGCGGATAGGCCAAGCCGGTGATGAGCGTCAGGGCGACAAGAACAACGATCGCCGGACGGATTTCGCGCAACATGGGTCTTCTCCTTAGGCGAGATGCAAGGCGGTGACCACAAGGTCGATGGCCTTGATGCCGATGAATGGAATGATCACGCCGCCGACGCCGTAGATCCAAAGGTTGCGGCGGAGCAGGGCGGCCGCACCGATCGCGCGATAGCGCACGCCTTTCAGCGACAGCGGAATCAGCGCGATGATGATGAGCGCATTGAAGATGATCGCGGAGAGGATGGCGCTTTGCGGCGTCGCCAGATTCATGATGTTCAGCGTCTGTAGCTGCGGGTAAAACGCCACGAACATCGCCGGGATGATGGCGAAATACTTCGCCACGTCGTTGGCGATCGAGAACGTGGTCAATGCGCCGCGTGTCATCAGCAGCTGCTTGCCGATCTCGACGATCTCGATGAGCTTGGTCGGATTGGAGTCGAGGTCGACCATGTTGCCGGCCTCGCGCGCAGCCTGCGTTCCGGTGTTCATGGCGACACCGACGTCGGCCTGAGCGAGCGCCGGCGCGTCGTTGGTGCCGTCGCCGCACATGGCAACGAGCTTGCCCTTCGCTTGCTCGTCGCGGATGAGGCGGAGCTTATCCTCGGGCGTGGCCTGCGCCAGGAAGTCGTCAACGCCGGCCTCCGCCGCAATCGCCGCGGCGGTCATCGGATTGTCGCCGGTGATCATGACGGTGCGGATGCCCATTCGGCGCAACTCGGCGAAACGCTCGCGGATTCCGCCTTTAACGATGTCCTTAAGCTGAATGACGCCAAGAAGCCGATTGTCCTTGGCCACCGCCAGCGGCGTACTACCCGCCTTCGCGATCGCGTCGGCGATCGCGTTGACCTCGCGCACGCTCTCGGCACTGAGGTTCGGACGCAGTGCCTGCACCGCACCCCCGGCGCCGACTGCAGCCGGCGACGTGTTGAGATAGTTCAAGATCGCATCGACCGCGCCCTTGCGCACCCATGAAGAGCCAACTTCGACGCCGCTCATCCGAGTTTGCGCGCTGAACGGAATAAAGTTTGCGTGCAACTCGGCGAGCTCGCGGCCGCGGATGCCGTATTTCTCTTTCGCCAGGATGACGATGGAGCGGCCCTCGGGCGTTTCGTCAGCGAGCGAAGCCAATTGCGCCGCGTCGGCCAACTCCTGTTCGCTCACCCCGGGCAGCGGCTTGAATTCGGTCGCTTGGCGGTTGCCGAGCGTGATGGTGCCGGTTTTGTCGAGCAGGAGCGTGTCGACGTCGCCCGCGGCCTCGACGGCGCGACCGGACATGGCGAGCACGTTGAACCGCACCAGGCGATCCATACCGGCGATGCCGATCGCCGAAAGGAGCGCGCCGATCGTCGTCGGGATCAGCGTCACGAACAGCGCGACCAGGATCACGACGGAGATCGAGCTGCCGGCATAGGCGACGTAGCTAGGGATCGTCGCGGTGGCGAATACGAAGATAATGGTCAGGCCGATAAGGAGAATGTTCAGCGCAATCTCGTTCGGCGTTTTTTGCCGCTCGGCGCCTTCGACGAGCCTGATCATGCGGTCAAGGAAAGTCGAGCCGGGAGCCGCGGTGATGCGCACCCGAATCCAGTCGGACAGAACCTGCGTGCCACCGGTGACAGCCGAGCGATCACCGCCCGACTCGCGAATGACCGGCGCCGATTCACCGGTAATGGCAGCCTCGTTGACCGAAGCCATGCCCACGATCACCTCGCCGTCGGACGGGATGATGTCGCCGGCTTCGACCAGCACGACGTCCCCGACCTTTAGCTCGGTGGAGCGCATCAGCCGATAGGTCTGGGAGTCACCGGAACCGGTCACCAGCTTGGCCTGGGTTTCGGTGCGCTGACGCCGCAACGTCTCGGCCTGGGCCTTGCCACGGCCTTCGGCGACGGCTTCGGCGAAGTTGGCGAACAGCACGGTGAACCACAGCCATAGGATGATCTGAAATTCGAAGCCGATATGTTCGCCGCCGGTGACGAGATCACGGATCAAAATCACCGTGGTCAGCGCCGTGACGATTTCCAGCACGAACATCACCGGATTCTTCATCAGCGTCAGCGGATTAAGCTTGACGAAGGCGGAGCCGATCGCCGGCACCACGATCTTTGGATCGAACAGTGCCGATACAGGCATACGCTTGCGCAGGTGTGAGGCTTCCATCGCGGTGACTCCGAATTAATTCGCTGAAAACAGAGTGCCGGCGTTGATCGACAGCTGCTCGACGATCGGGCCGAGCGCCAGCGCCGGGAAGAAGGTGAGACCGCCGACGATGACGACCACGCCGACGAGCAGACCGACGAACAGTCCGCCCGTCGTCGGGAACGTGCCAACTGACGCGGGCACGGTCTTTTTGGCTGCCAGCGATCCGGCAATGGCCATCGTCGGGATAATCATCCAGAACCGGCCGACAAGCATCGCGATCGCGCCGGTGAGATTATAGAACATCGTATTGGCGCTCAGTCCGGCGAACGCCGAGCCGTTGTTGCCGTCCTGCGACACATAGGCGTAAAGCACTTCGGTAAAGCCGTGCGGCCCGGGATTTCCCATGGCGCTGACGGCGGACGGCACCAGCATCGCGACCGCGGTCCAGCCGAGATACATGAGCGGCAGGACGAGGATGGCGAGCATCGCCATTTTCACTTCCTTGGCCTCGATCTTCTTGCCGACATATTCGGGCGTACGGCCCACCATCAGGCCGGCCACGAAGACCGAAATGATGGCGAAGAGCAGCATCCCATACATGCCTGCGCCGACGCCGCCGATAATGACCTCGCCGAGCTGCATGTTGATGAGCGGGACCATGCCGCCAATCGCCGTCAAGGAATCGTGCATGGCATTCACCGCGCCGCAGGAGGCGGCGGTGGTGACGACCGCGAACAGAGCGGAACCAACGATGCCGAAGCGGACTTCCTTGCCCTCCATGTTGCCGCCGGTGAGGCCGAGCGCGTTGAGGAAATCATTTCCGTGTGCTTCGGCGGCGTAGCAGGTAATAACGCCCGCGACGAAGAGGATGCCCATCGCGGCGAAAATGGCCCAGCCCTGGCGCTGGTTGCCGACCATGCGGCCGAAGACGTTGGTCATCGCGGCCCCAATCACGAAGATCGAGAGCATTTGCAGGAAGTTCGACAATGCGGTCGGGTTCTCGAACGGATGCGCGGCGTTGGCATTGAAGAATCCGCCGCCGTTGGTGCCGAGCATCTTGATCGCGACCTGAGAAGCGACCGGGCCAACCGCGATGGTCTGCTTGGCGCCTTCGAGCGTCGTCGCGTCCACATAGGCACCGAGCGTCTGCGGCATGCCTTGCCAGATCAGGAATAGTGCGAAGGGCACGCAGATCGGAATTAGGATGTAGAGCGTGCAGCGCGTGATATCGACCCAGAAATTGCCGACGGTGCGGACCGAATGCCGCGCGAAGCCACGAATGAGCGCGACGGCAAGCACAATCCCGGTTGCCGCCGATAAGTAATTCTGATGCGTAAGGCCCAGCATCTGCACGAGGTAGGACATCGTGCTTTCGCCGCCGTAGTTCTGCCAGTTGGTGTTGGTGATAAAGCTC
>Ga0182024_10005357_pt1 | contig 28820 bp, 26 predicted proteins | sample P32metaG_FD_120480 | JGI IMG/M metagenome (GOLD analysis project Ga0182024, IMG submission 120480) | Permafrost microbial communities from Stordalen Mire, Sweden - P3-2 metaG (Illumina Assembly) | ecosystem: Environmental > Terrestrial > Soil > Wetlands > Permafrost | place: Sweden: Stordalen...
GTCAGCCCTTCCCGGCCGATCAAGGCCAAAGGGAAGGACGCTGACACAACACGTCAGAGGGGGTCGGAATTGGACGCGAAAATCGACCCTCAGGGGGTCAATATTGCAAGCGATTTTACAGCCGGGAGGTCGTTCACTCGCCCGAACCAATAGTGTTCTTCGTCCCTTGGGGCCCCCCCAGTCTTCAACCTTTTATGGAAGGCGTTTTTCGTCACCTCGGAATCGCGCTCGACCGGATACGGTTCTGTAGCGTTCCGCTGGAAGTCCGGACGTTGCGGGTTCAGGAACCGACACTCCAATCGCGTGGGTTCGTCAATGTGAGCTCGCTTGCTGTGCTGAAGCACACGGCGCCCAATCCTGCTCCGCAATCCGGAATGATCTATCTGGCGAGAAGCGAGGCGAAGGTCCGCAGGCGTGTGTTGAACGAGGAGGAGCTCCAAGGGCGACTCGATAGTTCCGCCCAGGCACGGATCATTTTTCCGGAAAAGTTGAGTTTTGCGGAACAACTTGCAAGTTTGCGCAACAGCGATGTTGTAAGCGGATGCGAAGGATCGGCTTTCCACTCGCTGGCATTCGTGGAGGGGTCAAGAACATCCCTGATGTTCTGCGGAAGCGTACCGTCGCTAACCTATTTCCTGTGCGACGAACTCGTCGATGGCGACGCAATTTACGCCCGATGCAGTGCGAACCATTGTGACCGTGGGGGACCGGTGACGCGACGGACAGACTGGGTCCTCGATGTCGAGAGGGCAGTCGATCTCATTGACCGGACAAGCGATGACACAGTACACGATCCTGGCAGTGCGGAGAACAGGATGGCACATCTCAAACCACCCGATGCGCCAGCCGACAGGGCGATCGGACAAACGCACTCAGTCCGCAGGATCAATCAAATTGCCAGGCACGTCGGCGCGCGAAGCTATCTGGAAATTGGCGTCTTCCGCGGGAAGACCTTCAATGCGCTGGACTTCGAACGTAAAGTGGCCGTCGACCCGAGTTTCCAGTTTGACCTCGCCAATTACCGGCGGGAGGGCGTGGAGCTTCATCAGATGCCCTCCGATCAGTATTTTACCCGGCACGGTCCGTCGCGGACGTTCGACCTAATTTTTCTCGATGGATTTCATACTTTCCAGCAGACTCTTCGCGACTTTTGCAACTCGCTTGCGTGTGCGCACGATCACACGGTCTGGCTGATCGACGACGTGCTTCCGGTGGATGTCTATAGTGCGTGGCCGAACCAGACGGAAGCGCTCAGCTTTCGCAAACGGGCGGGTGGAGAAAGCTGGGCCTGGCATGGCGATGTCTACAAGGTTGGCTTCGCAATCCATGATTTTTTCCCCATGTACAGCTACGTGACATTGGGAGGACGGGGAAATCCCCAGGCCATCGTCTGGAAGGCTCCGCGCGTCGACTTCACCCCGATTTTCGACAGTATGGAGGCCATCGAGCGCCTGAGCTATTTCGACCTGCTCAAGCGCGAGGAGATCCTGAATGTCAGGCCGGAAGAGGAGGGATTCCGGCTGTTCCTCGAGTCGATGGCGGCAGGCGCGGGACGTGGTGCTCCCGCGACTGCGCGCAGCTGAGCGATATTGCGCATCGAGCACAACGAACGGAGCGGTGTCGGATGAACCTGTGGGCGGATTTCCTGACGAACGACCAGCGCACCATTCACAAATGGAAGCACTATTTCCCGGCGTACGAGCAGCACTTTGGCCGCTTCGTCTACCGCCCCGTCGTATTCTGGGAAATCGGCTGCGGCGAGGGCGGCTCGCTGCAGATGTGGAAGCGGTATTTCGGGCCGCATGCGCAAATCGTGGGGCTCGACATCCGGCCACAGTGCAGCGAATTCCAGGAGGACCAGATCGCAGTACGGATCGGCAATCAGGCGCAGAAAGGTTTTCTCGACAGCGTGCTGGACGAGTTCGGTCCGCCGGATGCAATACTCGACGACGGCAGTCACAGAATGGATCATGTCATTGCAACGTTTCACCACCTGTATCCCCGGCTCGACCGGAACGGAGTATATATGGTTGAGGACATGCACACGGCATATTGGGAGAAGTTTGGCGGAGGTTTGTGCCGAGAGGGAACGTTTATCGAGCTCTGCAAGCATCTCATCGACGAACTCAACGGCGTACACGCTCGAATCGCCACAGAATTCACCAACTCAACGCTGTCGATGCACTTCTACGACAGCATCGTTGTATTCGAACGCGGAAGGCACGGCATAAGAAAAGCCCTGAAGGTGCCTCGGCCACGGAACCGGGAATGAGCCGCGCATCTCTCGCACCGCATTGAAAACGGCTCGATGGGCAGAACGCTCTATGCCAAAGACGGGCACGAGTGCAATCCAGTATGTCTTGCAAGAGCACGACAACTCCGTCGTCATCTATCCCAAAGGTGGACTCTGGGCCGGTGGTTCTCAACGCAACCTTATCTTCAATTTTCACCGCGACGTTCCTAGGGCATTCGCGGAGCAGCCCTTGTGTCATCGCACCGTTTCGAGCGAAGCCGTCACCTCCTCGATGGCCTTCAACAGGATGGGTTCCTCCTGTGGCCGCCTCTTTGCTTGATGACGCGCGATCGCAATCCATCGAAGCTTGTATTCGCTCAGGTCGAACAGTGATCTACCGAACTGACTGGAAGCACGAACAAGACCCAGCTGTTTAAGCACGCCGAGAAGACGGTCTCCATCGAGAGCCACCGGTTCGAAAAAGCGTGCCAATCGAACGTTTGTTCCGATATCGGGTTTCACGAGCGCATTGATATAATGCGAACCGCCCTCGCACAGATAGTCGCATAGCAGATAATTGGGATTAAATTGCGCTGGAGTTATCGTGACGAGATTTGTCTCCTCCAGCGCAAACAGTCTCGTGTGACACGCAGAACCCACCGGAGAAAGTATCCATTTGTGCCTGTTGATCAACGCAATCTGTTCGGTGACAGGCAAGGTTTCCGGACGAACCACCAGGAACCCCTCGCCTTCCAGGAAGACTTCCAGCCGCATCTCGCCTTCGAGCGTTCGCCGGTTCTCGGCATTGAGACCTGCGCGGGAGAGATAAAGCGGTTGTTCGGTAAGCGGCCCTGGACGTGCCACAATCTGCTCAGCCATACGTTCGCACAATTGTTTGAATTCGACATGCGCAGTGCGGGCTAACACGAAGCCAGGGCCGGGCACGAGCATCCGATGGAAGCGCGTCGGAGTCGATATGACCTCGAGCCTTACCAGCAAACCAGGAATCAAGGCGTATAGGTCGCGCGCGAAGCGCGGAACAGCCGTTTGCAAGACCGCGACGCGGTTTGCGCCATGTTCGCGCCACGCCCAGGCGCGGCACAGCGTCTCCAGAATGAAGTGACCGTAATGACTCGATCCCGGGCCCAGATAATACGCATCTCGCCGGTCGTCCGGAGCATGCTTCAGTTCGTCGTGTCCGGGCTCACCGTCCGGGCGACGCTCTTTGCCGCGAGTGCGAACAGAGGGACCGACAAGCTTGTTGTCACGATCATACACTCCCGAAATTCTCGTGCCGTCCCCGGATCCGCGAGTAGTAACGGCTCGCTCGACATCCAGAAGTTCGGGCTTCTTCGCAACAATCGAAAGGTCCTTCCAAATGCGGCCCCAACGGCGAATTTGCGGTTTGTCGAAAAAGTAGAAGTGCAGCCGTTGTTGGTCCTCAATAAAGGCGGATTTTGGCATCGCGTAGCACGGCTCCAGACATGCATCGGTCGGGAACCGTAGCAGCTTGTTTCCGACGGGCCAATAAAGCGTTATCGCGATGCGTGCGCGGCTTCACAATCGCATTGAAATCGGCAGGGTGTGTTGCATATCCGCTACCGACTGCCCCGTAAGGACTTCCATTCGGGCGGCCGCAGGCAAACCATCGACAGAAGGTTCTATCCGGTATGAACGGCCAGCAAAGGCTTCGCTATCCCGACTTCCTGTGCATTGGCGCCCAGAAGGCGGGAACGACGTGGCTGCACTGGGTCCTGCGGTAGCACTCCGATACCTGGCTGCCGCCATTCAAGGAAATTCATTTTTTCAACCGCGTGCATCCCAACGACAAATCCGATACGGATTCGCAAACCTTCGCGCACGATGCGCAGCGTCTCGACAACATGCTCAGGGCAATACAGGGGACTCTGGCAGGCACCCTGCCGTCAGAGGAAAAGCTTGTACGCGTCTACTGTCTCAGCCTGATCGCCAAAGCAGCGCGCAACGACGAATGGTACGGGGAGTTTTCCAGAATGCTCCCGAAGTAGCCGTGTGCGGAGAGGTTTTGCCGGATATCGTCCTCGACGATGGCAGTCACCAGATAGACGATGTTGCTTCAAGTGTTCGGCATCTCTATCCGAGGCTGGACCGGAATGGAGTCTATATGGTTGAGGACATGCACACGGCATACTGGGAAAAATACGGTGGCGGTTCGCGGAGCGAGGGGACCTTCATCGAACTCTGCAAGCAACTTATCGACGAGCTCAGCGGTGTACACGTGCGCAACGCCACGAAGTTCACAGATTCGACATTATCCACGCACTTTTATGACAGCATCGTCGTATTCGAACGCGGAAGGCACGGCAAGAGGAGGGCATTCCGCTATCCGCGGACGCGCGATGCTCACGGATAAGGTGTTTTTCCGGCATACTCATGGTACTGCCATGGCGGCGGTCAAGTCTCCACGATTACGAGCGTCGCCCGGCCTATCCGTTCCGGTAGTTTCTTAGAGACAGTAGCAGGAAGGCGCTGATCGGCGAATGACGAGAAGCGAATGAATTCCTGCGACATGCCCGCGGCCGAAGGATTTTCATTCGGTTGCATCCAGGGACGCGGTCACTTCGTCGATTGCTTCCAGCAGCTTTTTTTTGTCATCCGGCCTTGTCTTCATCTGCGCTCGAGCCGCCTCGATCCATCTGAGCTTGTACCCGTTGAGATCCGGCGCCGGATCGTCGAAGACTGCGGAATTCCGAACCAGCCCCAGCTGCCTCAGCGCGCCCAGAAGCCGCACCCGGTCGAGCAGCCGCGGTTCCCAGAACCTCGCCAGACGCACCCGGGTTCCGATCTGCGGCTGCGCGAGCGCATTCAGGTAGTGCGACGTGCCCTCGCACAGGAGGTCACAGAGCATGTAATTCGGATTTAGGTAATCTGACGTAACGGTTACGAAATTTGTGCAAATTCGCGAGAACAGCCTTGTATGACATGCGGAGCCCTGCGGCGAAATTATCCACCGGTGTCGGTTTACAAGGGCAATCTGTTCCGCGACGGGCAAAGTCTCGGGCCGGACGATCAGAAAGCCCTCTCTTTCAAGCGATCGTTCCAGCCACGTTTCTCCCTCGAGCGTTCGGCGACTCAAACTGAGACCTGCGCGGGACAGATAAAGCGGCTGATCGGTAACGGGCTCGGAACGGATCATCGCGTGCCCAGCCATGCGCTCACACATGCGCTTAAATTCAACGTGGGCTTCGCGGGCGATGACGAAGCTTGCGCCCGGCACCAGAATGTTTCGGAAGCGCCTTGGAGCACTGATGATCTCAATCCGTTCGGCCAACTCAGGGATTAGCGCCAAGAACGCGCGCGCGAATTGGGGAACCGACGATTGCAATACCGGCACGCGATCCCGTCCAAATTCGTTCCACGCCCACGCGCGGGACAGGGTTTCCAGGATAAAGTGGCCGTAGTGACTCGATCCGCGACCGAGATAATAAGCATCTCGTTCATCTCGCACTGCTTTGGATAAGTCATCGGGTTCGGCGTCCCCATCCACCCGACCGTCCTTTCCACGTATCCGAAAAGAGGACGCAACGAGACAGTTGTTGCGATCATAAACTCCAGAAATTGTCTTGCCGTCAGCGGCTCCCTGGGTCGTGACACCCCCGGGTATTTCAACAAGGCTGGGCCGAACCAGGGAAATCGAGAGATCACCCGACATGTCGCGCAATCGACGAATTTGCGACTCCGGAAAAAAATGAAACCGAAGTTTTTTCCAACCTTCGATCACCGCAGGTTCATACATTATCGCGCCACTCAGGGACAGACGTGCGTCTTCTCTCCCAATGTATCAACGTTCGCGGCCGCCGCCAACACGAGCTTTGGTGTGCAATTCCCGCTCCGTCGACGCATAGGACAATGGGGTAACTGTGGAAATCTCAGCGGCGCCCACAGCGTTCGCACTTTCAGGCGTCCGCGCTTGCCGCCAAGGCGTGCTGCAAGGCAGCTTTCACTGCAATCCAACGTTCAGTCAAATTCATCCAATCCGCTTCAATACAATTTGGTTTCCCAATGCGAATACCACGATACATTGTCTCGTGCTTAGGGCGTCGTGAACGGCCCCGACAACCCCGTCGCCCCACCAACCACCGAGACTATAATCGTCCGCGATCAACACGCTGTCGATCTTGAGTTTTTCGCAATAACACTCGATGTCGGCCGATACGCCCTTGTAGGTATGATCGCCGCCTATGTATAGAAAATCGAGTTCTCCCTGGTTAAATTGTTTGGCTACGTCCGAAGCAAATCCACGATGCACGACGATTTGCCGTTTTTGCATTTCGGCCGCAAATTGTGCGCAAACTTTCGCCTACCTTTCGTCCATTTCCTGTTGATTATGCCTTAGGCCTCCGTACCATGAACTCCGGTATGCGGACTGTGGGAGGTATAACCACGGATCGATCAGATGAAGTGCGCGCGGGCAAGCGACCTTCAGGATTTGCGCCGAGAAATCACCAAGGTGGACGCCGATCTCCGCACCTACAGCGTCTTTTGGGATCAACTCAAGAACCTGCCTCCTCGCAGATGCGCGCTCACTCATGACAATTCTCCGTGTTCCAAAGTAAACATGACTTTTGCACGCAAGCGCCCAATCTCCCGTTGGTCAAGTAAAGGAAGGATGCAATATCAGGAGATCACCATTGCGCTGAGCTGAATCGCGCAGCGCGTTGCTCAGCAAAATCGCCCGTGCCTGCTCCCTGTGTGGGACCGCCATGATTTCGCCAAAACGTGCAACGTATTGCGAGCCGGCGCACGGGACTATTTCTCCGATGGGAGAAAGATGCCGGTAATCCTCCGCGTAGCCGAGACTGTCGAAGTCATTGCGATATCGAACAAATACCTTCCTGGCCAATTCCCGGTCATACAATTGCTCGACCAGGCCATCGGCACCGGTTCTGTGCCTTTGGTTGCTCGGAACGGACGCGAGGTCACCTCCCAATCGCCGCGTGATTGCAGCAAATGCATCCGACAATTGCTCAAATCGCCCGACAAAATCATATCGAAGGAAGGGCAAGAAAAGCTTGAATGTCTGGGCTTTCCAGTGGATGTTGCATTCCAGATCGCTTTGCTCGGCGACCATGTCGACGAACTCGGCAAAATTGTCCGGAGTTCGGGGCAACGAATATCTTGGCCCGGAATTCGTAATACGCCGGCGCCTTTTGTCTATCTTATCCAGATATCCGGACAGCAGGCGGCTGTAGGGATTACGTACGACGGTAAAACAAAATCTGGCCCCGGCATCGGTCAAGAACCTGGCGATTTCATTGTTTTTGTAGCAATCCCAAGGCGACGGAGACTCGCCAGTGCTTTTTGCCCAACCGTAGTTGTGTACGGCGAAATACTTGTCTTTGAACGGAAATTGGTATGCGGCCTGGGTCACCTCAGCCGACCACAGCAAATGTTTGATCTGCGTGTTGGCATTCTTGCCAAGTGGGATATAAAGATAATTGAGTTGGCTGGAGCCCACCGAGTCCCGCAAAACATCACTTGCATTTGCCCTGTTCCAGCAACGAGCATCGAGAATCATTCGTCAAATCTCCGGCCTGGACCGATCCTCTCCGCGTGTCCTGATTGTCTGTCGACGTACGGCGTCATGCGAGCTAGCTTGATGAAATCATCCGACGTAGCGCGAGCTCGCTCGGTGTGTCCGGCTTATCCGTCCGCCAATCTGAGGTCTCGGCATAACCCAGGCGTATGAGCCATTCGCCTGCGAGCTCATTGAACAGGGCTGCCGATTCCGAATCGAAATAATTCCGCCAATCGCCCGGAACTCCGTAGCGATAAAAACTCTTGGGGTCGCTCGAGCCTGGTGCACGACCCTTCGTCATCACCGAGAACGATTTGGAATGCGCGATTTTCTCCGCGAGGTCGCTGTCGTCTTTAACGCCGAGACCGGTGAAGATCCTCACGAGAAACGGTGTGGGATCCGTCCAGAGCTCTTCATAGCTTGTCATGAAAAATTGTTCGCCGAACTCTTCTTTTGCAGCTTCGGCGCAAACATTGCTCTGAGCCCAGTTCCGGCACACCTCTTCCAGTGTGGCGCGATGCAATAGTGGAATGGCAGGCTTTTCGCCTTCAATGTGATGCTTAAAGGCAGCTTCGGCTTCAGTCTTGTCGGCATATTTGCGAAAATCGCGGAGACGGAGATTGTGAAAATGATGGGAAACCGCGACGTCGCGTCCGTCGCGATAGATCACAATGAGCAGGGCTTCCGGGAAGATGTTCCTGATTTCCCTGGTGGCGCGCAGGGAAAAAAGCGGGCTCTTGTCCCCGAGTGCTTTTGTCGATGGCGTACGATACGTCTTCAATATCGACGTAATGGCCGCCCGCGCAACCTTCGCGGGCAGGCGATTCGGCTGTTGATTGTGAAACTCCTTCGTTACCGTCGGTAGTGTGAGCCATTTCTCGACCGCGCCATACAATTGTTTGCCGGCGAGGGATTTCGGATGGCCGAAGAACCACATTTCCTGATTCGGCATTTCTATCTCGGGATGGGACCGCAGCATGCTCGCGAGCCACGAGGTGCCGGATTTGTGGGCTCCGGTAACAAAGAAATACTTCATTCCTTGCCGCCTGCTGCCAGACTGGACGCCAATCGGCCCAGGGACCGCGCCGCAAACCGGCGAAGGTCACGCAAGCGCGACTTACCGGCAACACGCGGCCGGTCGCCCTTGGGTCTGTGGACTCCTGTTTCCGGAAGCATCCTGCCGTCACCGGATTGCCGACTGCCGTTCGGTACGAGGGTTTTGGCGCATGCTTTCCATTCGGCTTTTTCATCCGGCGGCAGCTGCAGAGTTTCGATCACGCCCGGAAGATTCTCCACCAGCAGCCGAAGCTTGAGTGCGTCGGACTCCCGCAGTTGCTCGAAGAATTCGCCATGTGGATGAGACGTTGCGCTCACAGACCAGACGGCGACGGCGCCCCATTGATCGGAGGTTGACGGCGGCCAGTCGCGGAACAGATGCCTTGCATTTCCGGTTTCCCGGAATTCCAACTGAGGTTCGCCTTTGTACTGGCTGAACTTGATTCCCAGCCAGGGAAGCCAGCCGCCGCCTACGGACAGTCCGCGAAGCACGATCTCGAGTTCCCGGTAGTCTGCGCTCGGATCGAGGGAGGAGTTCTTGAGGACGGCCTGGTCGAAGCGGAAGGGCGGTGGCGCAAGGCTCGCGCACCCCGCGATCGCGGCCTGCGCCTGCTCCTGTTGTGTGATCCAGGCCTCGTGACTGATGCCGACAACGGAATCCAGATGGTGCGCGATACTGGCCTGGCGATAGGGCGCACCGAGACGCTGACCGGCATTGTCCTGATGCGTGGCGAAGAAGTTCGAACTCTGGATGCGCGAGGTCCGCGCCGCTACAGTCTGCGAGACGAGAGCCTTGGGCGCGACAAGGACCCTGTGCCCGGCGTTCACCAGTCGGAGGCACAAATCCTCGTGCCACCGGTCACCCGCGGCATCGCAGAGCCCAAACTCAAGCAGCGCGTCGCGCCGGAAGACGCTCGCCCTGTGGGCCACACGATCGCTCATCAGCGCAACGGTCGGAGCGTCGCCATAGTTCAGCATGACGCGCCGCGTCGCGCTCTCATTCGTCACAAGAACGTGGCTCGTGAATATGGCGGCTTCCGGCGACGCTGCCAATTGCGACGCTGCGAGTGTCCACAACTCGCCTTCGATGCTCATGCCGGCGGGAAGAAACGCGACCGCCTCTGCGGTCAGATCCGAAATCACGGACTGAATCTCCGCCGCCGTGGGTTCGATCCAGCCTGTGCGGTGAACGGCGATCCCGGACGCAACAAGGGCCGCTTCCGATAGTGAGGCCGCTTCGAGCGCTTCGCGAGCGACCATGACGTGTACGTCGTTGATCTCGCGTTTCGACAACTCCCGCAAGTCGGATGCCAACTCGTACGGATTGGCAGAGCCATAGCCAATGTAAGCAAGCTTTAGCGGCGGCCGGCGGGGCGGGCGTGCGGAGTTCGGCTGGTCTGCCGGCGCTTCCCAATAGGGTGTGTTCTGCACAAGAGGGGTCGCCGGAGCGGGAGTCCATGCGAGCGCGCTCTGCATGGTTTTCGCGAGGCCGATGAAATCGCCATCGAAAAACAGGCAATCTTGCCCTTCGCGCCATAGCTGCGCCTCGGTGCCGAAAGCCGCACAACGCCGGTTCAGAATAGTCCTGACTCTAAGCAGGCGCGCCTCGAAAGCCAGCAGACACAGGCTTTCGTAAACGGATGGGATGACGAGGATGCTGTTCATCATCAGCCGCGCGCGCTCCTCCTCATCCGACGGATCGAGAAAAATCACGCGATCCCGCCACCTGGAAGGCACAAGCCGTTTCAGCCAGTCGATGTACTGTTCGTCCCAGCCATATGACGAGATTCGGAACAGGTTGTCCGCCCCGGGCAGGTCGTCGAGGAATCTCACGGCCGCGCGGACGTAAATGTCGGGGCACTTGAACGGCTGAAGGCGCGAGGAAAACAGAAAATCGCGCGGTGTAGCGCGCCCACTCTCCTCCGCGCTCGATTCGGCGAGGGCCGATTGTTCGGCCGGGGAGAGCAGCACCGGGGGCAATTCCACGCGTACCTTGTTCATCCATTCTGACGGCAGGCGGAACCATTCGGCATTTGTTCGTGCGGTCGATTCGAGATGCGCGACAACCAGATCGGCGTCGTGCAGGCACTGTCGCTCCAGATCGCATTTGGCGGCCATCCATGGTGACGGCTGGTGCATGAACGGCTCGTGATGCGCTATGAGGGAAAAGGCCGAATGCAGCCGAACCGCGAAGCGTGTGTTCGAAAAGGCGAGGCCGGCGCGTTTGGCGGCAAGCGACGCGGCACCCCAGCCGCCAAAATCCGGAAACTCGATGTAGTCGAATTCGCGTCCGTGCCGCCGCTGCGCATCCAGCAGCCCGGCATAGTAGCGCAGCGACTCGATCATCAGCTCGTCGAGCGAGTCGCTTGGGTGGAGCGCTCCAATGGCCTCGCCCAACGGTCCGAGTGAATCTAGCGCGCCGGAGCAGAAATGGATTGTCGCAAGCCCCGAGTAGGTGGATTCGATTGCGGCTGCCGATGTTGCAAGCTTCGGACCCAGAAGAAAATGCAGATGGGCGGCCGCGTCGCTCCGGGCGTTAGTGATGGCGAAATTGTACATCAGGCGGCCGATTCCGCCCTTGTCGATAGGATAGATCTCGTTGCTGACGATGCAGACGGAAGCCGCCATCTAAAGCTCCAGGAACTCTCTGTAGCTTGCCAGGCCGGCGGCGGTCCGCAGTTTCACGAAGTCGGAGATCATCTCGGAAAGCCCCATGGGATCTCTCGACCACTCATCGAGAACCATGTCGAACCTCCGGCGCAGGAGCCCAGGGTCGTCCAACTCCGCAAATTCGCACAGCTCGCTCAGTGGATGATTGGAGAAAACCGGCAGACGAATGGGACCGACGATTGCCGGAGTGCCCACAGCGAGCGCTTCGAGTTGCGTCATGGGCTGGCATTCCGAGAATGATACGTTTGCCACGATCTGTGCGAGCCGCATATACGCGAGAAGCCCCGGCAGCGGCTGAAAGCCGACGAGCTGTGCTTTGTCGATGATCATCAGACGCTCAAGATCAGTGGGCCAGTTCACGAGGCAGATACGTCGCACTTTCTCCGAGGTCTGGGCGGCAATGACCTGCGTATAGAGATTCTTCCGCCATGTGTTCTCCACCGGAATGAAAATATTGCCGGGCTCGCGTTTCGGCAGCGCCACGATGAGCCTGGACAGGTCCGGGGGAATATTCACCACGCATTGCGGCCACGTTTTTTCATGAAAGAGGTGGAAATTGGGCTTTACGCTTCCGGTCCGGGCGACAATGCCGCTGGCGACCCTGTCGTGAATGCGATCGAGCATTGCTATCTCAAAATGATGCTCGAATTGCGAGGTCGTTACGTGCGTCACGACGTAGAGGCGGAGATCGGAACCAAATTCTCCGTGAAGGTGCTCGACGAGACTGTCGACGGTTTTGGAATAGCCCTGGAAGCACACCACCTGATAGTCGCGCTCGCGAATAAGGCGGTCGACGAATCTTGTCTCTTCGCGCGTCAACCCATTCTTGTGACTGATTCCGAGCTTTCCGCCCGGAAGGCATGCCGTCGCGCTGCGGATCCCGTGCCAGTGCCGATCCAGCACGTGAAGTACGGAGCTCATCGCCGGGTCGCTGTGAGCGACGATGGTGTCCCTGTCTTCGTTGAAAATGATACCGACGTGCGCCGGCTCTAGCGGCCGCGCGCCGAATTCATCCAGGGCGGGTGCGGGGTCGATCACGATCGTGGTCTGAGAGACGAAGAGTCCGTGCCGCACGCTGATATGGATGACGTCATCGCCCGATTGAACCTGAAGCGGATTTGCTGATGCCCGCGCGCTGGGCGCCGGAGATGCGGACAGCATAACGCGGCCGACCGAAGATGCAAAATGCGGAACGGCGGGCCGCTGTCCGGTTGAACAAGCGAACGCATGCCAGCTTGACCATTCGACCGCCGCCCCCTGATGGTTTCCGGCAATCGGTTCCCCTTGGCGACTGGCGGCGGTGCGGCGGGGCGTGCTAACGGAGCCCTCCGATGGAAACCCAGGCCTTTGGCACGACGAGCGATGTTGCCCCCGGCGGGCGCGACCGCGGTTTGCGGATCAGCTGCATCATCTGCACTTACAATCGCGTCGAACTGCTGAGACGCGTGTTCGAGGGATTGCTCGGGCAAACCCTTCCGCGGACAGAATTCGAGATCATTGTTGTCGATGACGGCTCTACCGAGGACGTAGGTTCCCTCGTCCTGCATTATCAAAGACTGCTGCCCTTATATTGTCTGAAGCAGGAGAATCGCGGGCTTGGAGCCGCCAAAAACACGGGAGTGACAGCTTCTCGGGCGCCCATCCTCCTGTTCATGGACGACGACGATGTACCTGCGCCAAGCCTGCTGATGGAGCATCTGCGCACGCATGAATCCTATCCTCAAAAGCACATCGCCGTCCTGGGCCATACCAATCTCCATCCGGCAATCGCGACCAGGCCGTTAATGCGGTTTGTAACCGACGTCGGGTGCTACCTCTTCAGTTACGGGCGGATTACCGATGGCGAGATTCTCGACTACACATGGTTCTGGGGGGGCCGATCTTCGTGCAAGCGGGAGATACTTCCCGGCCCCCAGCCTTTCAATCCGCTGTTTCGCTTTGGATGCGAGGACATCGAGCTTGGTTACCGGTTGTCGGCACACGGACTAAGAGTGGTCTACAATCGCGATGCAGTCACGACCATGCTGCGTGCCCTCAGTCTGGACGAGTTTTGTCGCCGTACCGAGACGCAGGGCAGATCGAACTGGCTATTCAGCCGATTGCACCCTGCGCCGGAAATCCAGATCTGGGCCGGTATTGAGGACGCGCACAGCCGTTGGCAGCGGCTCCGCCCAGAATACAACAGGATGATCGACACGGCACGACGTCTCGATGCGATGGCGGAGGCGCGCATCAAGTACGGAATCGAGATGGACAGCGTATTTGTGGCATTGCTGCATCGCGCCTATTGGGACGCATTTGACGCCGCGCGGTTGAAGGGGATCGTCACCGCCGCCGTGGAATGCCGGCGTACAGATCAGGAACCGCTGTCGGAACCGCTTCCCGCTGTGTCGTGATCTTGCGCGCGCTTCCTCAGGCGAGCAGAAGCTCCTGCAAGGCCGTCCGCGCGACGGCAACCGAGAAACGGCTGGCGACATGATCGAGCGCTTTGCGGGACATCTCCCGCCAGAGGGCTTCATCGCGGTAGAGCCGGATCACGGCTGCCGCGAAGTCCTGTGGATTATCGGCGAGCAGCGCGGTCTCGCCATTTTCGAGATCCATGCCTTCGGCGCCAATCGATGTCGTCACGACGGGCAGGCCCAGACTCATGCTCTGGCCTATCTTGCCCTTCATGCCGGCTCCGTACCGCAGGGGTGCCACGAAAACACGGCAACGATCGAAATATTCCCCCGCGTTCGGCACATGGCCCACTACATGCACGCCGTTGCCCGCCAATCCCTTGATCAATTCGGTGGGCGAGCTGCCCACAAGAAATAACGGGGCGTCGCCAAGGGCGGCCCGCACGAGCGGAAGTATGTCGCGCGCAAGATGCTCCGCGGCGTCCTGGTTGGGAGCGTGCAGATAGTGCCCGATGAAGAGGAGGCCGTCCCGCTGTGCAAAACCCGGAACATGATCCTGCGCGCTATGGATGTTCGGGATGGTGAACACTCGCGCATCCGGATGGCGTTCCGTTATCAAACGCGCCTCATGGGCGCTGATCGCCACGATGCGGTCGGCCGCCAGGATGTTCACGGCTTCCATGCGGTCGTAATAATCCGCCTGCCGGAAATCTTCGGCGTCTTTGCTCAATTCGGCGGCGCGCCTGTGTCGTATGCCGTGAAGGTCGACCGTGTCGTAGATCAGCGTAGCCTGCGGCGCATAAACGCGTATTGCTGCCGCGTATTGAAGCATGAGATCGGGAAAGCAGACAAAGGCCGCCTCGTAGCAACGCCCCTTCGAAATCAGATGTTCGATCGCGGCGTCGTAGCCAAAGATCACGGAAACTCCCTGCGCGCGGAGCTTCGCGACCCGCTCGCGCAGCTGGTCCCCGACATTGGCGAAGACCCAGTGGTAGTCCTCAGGACCGTGATTGGAAATGAACGTGACGTCGAATCCGAACTCCCGGAGAAGATCGACGATGGCAGTCATACGCACACCAGAACTTTGAATGTCGGGCGCTGGAATACGCACATCAACCACCAGAATCTTGCGGCGGGCCCGTCCTTCGCCGGCGTGCGGATCGGGCATCTCCGGTAATCCGGGAGCTGGACGAGTTGTCGCCGATGCTATGGGCGCTCGCGGGAGTCCGCGGCGCCAGGAAAGGAATCTCGTCTTGATGCTGCGCAGAGGGGCGGTAATGCGCCAGGAAGTGGATGCCTGCAGCGCACGAATTTCGGCGCTCAGTCTCAGGGCTTCCGCGTCCTCGCTTCCGCTGTATCGCATTTTGGCAATCTGGCGATCCCTGAGATCGATTTCCCGATAGAGGGCCGCGATTCGCGCGCGTTCTTCATCCAGCGCCGTTTCTGGTTCGTCAGTTGACATCGTCGCTGCCATTGAAGGCTCGTGCGTGCAACATGCAAACCGCCGCCATCCATGATCCGAATTCGATGATCAGGCGTGCACGATATTCAATGTCGCGCTTTTCGCCGTGCCGGGGAACACCGTGTCAATCTGCTGCGTGGTCAGTTTCAGATGACCTTTCAGCACGGCTCCTGCGACGGCGCGAAAATCTGTCGTCACGGCAAGATCGCGCTGTTCATGCAGGCTCTCTTCGTCGATTCCCGGCCATTGGCCGTAGACTTTGCCGCCATTGACCGGGCCGCCCATGATCCACATGACGTTGCCGTGGCCGTGATCGGTGCCGCCATTGCCATTCTCGCGTGCGGTGCGGCCGAATTCGGACATCACCAGGACGACCGTGCGGCCGTAGACGCTTCCCAAGCCTGTCCGAAGTTGTGCGAGACCCTCTCCCAACGGGCGCAAATGGTTGGCGAGCTGGCCTTGGGCGTCACCCTCCCGCACATGCGTATCCCAGCCGCTCAACGCGAAAAACGCGAGCTGTATGGTGGGATCCTGCTTCATCAACTGGCAGAGCTTCGCCGAGTCCTGGGGAAAGCCTCGTGGCGACGGGGCGCCTGCTGCCGCCTCCGTCATGTCGCGCGCGAGATCGGCCGTCAGTTGCGAGTGCGCGGCGCGTCCTTCGTGATAGGCGACACTGATCGGATCGTTGCCGGCATACATGCGATCAAACACCGCCTGGGTGATCGAATCGAGGGGCGATGTGTCGCCCTGCCTGCGGCCGCCATAGTCGTGCGTCGGAATGCTGGCGACCGGCATCGCGCCTTCGAGGATTTTGGGCAGTGTCTTCCCGAAATTCACGGCTTCGGTCGGCGCGTGCTTTCCAGGCAGGGCCGCGAGCGTGCGATTCATCCAGCCGTCCTGGGTGGTCAGAACGCCCGGCGTGCCCGATTCCATAAAAGCCTGGGCCTGAAAATGCGAACGCGACTCGTCCGGCGATCCGCAGGCGTGAACAAATGCGAGGCTGCGATCTTTCCAGATCGGAATCAGCGAATCGAGTGCCGGATGGAGCGCGAACTGCCGGTCGAGATCAATGGCGCCGCCGCTTTGTCCCGGGCGCTGCACCGCGATTGTAGGCCGCAGGCTGTAATACTCCGCGTCCGTATAGGGAATCACGACATTGAGTCCGTCGATTGCGCCGCGCAGGAGCACAACCACCAGACGCTCCTGTCCTGCAGCCGGGTTTTGCAGCGCCCACGCGCCCGACCCAAACGGGAAAAGCGAGAGCCCGCCGGTGGCGGCCGAACACCTCAGAAAATCGCGACGTCGCATGCAAACCTCCAGAGTGGCTGCGGTCTCAACAGCGCATGAAATCGGGACTTCCGAGAATTGCGCCGGCTCGGCGGTCGCGTGGCGCCTGTTCGATCGCCGCAAGCGTCGTCTTGCCGAAAGCGGGTTTCAGCGTGTCCAAAAGCCTGTCCGGATCAGGCGGCGCGAGCGAGCCCGCCCCGTCGTTCGAGCCGCCATACTCGCCATCGCCGATCCGTTGTGCGAGAGAAAGCCGCCGCAGGAGTCCGTCCGGGTCCAGCCATGCGGCCTGGGTGCAGGCGTATCCGTCGGGAGAAATGCAGCCATAGAGCGGCTGGCCGAGATCTTCGAGCGCGAATGCGAGCGGAGCTGCATTTGCCGGATTAATGCCTGCCGCCCGCGCCGCCGATACGACGTATCGATAGGGCGTCTTGAATTTGGCTCCGAAACGGATTGGCGCAAGAAATTCCGGACGGTTCAGCATGGTCTTCAGCACCGAGCGGATGTCGCCGCTGGTCTCACGGAAGGTCTTCGCCATTGCATCGACAAGGGCGTGGTCCGGCTGATCCGCAACGAAGAATTGCGCCAGTTGAAAGCTGATATGCCGCGAAGTTGCTGGATGGGCCGCCAACATGAGAAGGGCGGCCTCGCCCTCGCCGACATCGCCGCCGCTGAAGGTGCGTCCGAGCAGGCATTCCGCCGAAGGATCATGACGCCTTGCGGCGAAGCGAAACGCTCCCCTGTGCTTCCTGAACCTGTTGACGGCATTGGCCGCGTCCGAATCCGCACCGGGCCCTACTGTCCAGCCAGTCAGGATGTGCGCGAGCGCAACCACGTCGGCCTGCGAATAGCCTCCATCGACTCCGAGTGTGTGCAGCTCCATGACTTCGCGGGCAAAGTTTTCGTTGATGCCGTGTTCTTTCCTGTTTTTCATGGGGATCTGCTTGGCATCGTCGGCCATGGCGTCCTTTGACGTCTCTTGCATGCCGGGAGCCACATTCTGCGCATTGTCGAGATAAACCAGCATTGCCGGGTGTTTCGCCGTCGCAAGCAAGAGGTCGCTGAATCGTCCAAGCGTATGCGGACGAATCGCCTCCTCTTCATAGGCTCCGATCCACACCTTGATCTCACCCTTCCCCTCGAAGACGTTGAAATGATTGAACCAGAATTCGACAAGTGCTTCGTGGAGCTGCCATGGGCTGCCTATCGCCCTCGCCAGTCGCGCGACGTGCGCCTCGCGCTTGACCAGCTTTTCACGCGCAATCAGTTTCCTTTTCTCGTCCTTTGGAATCGATTTGGGATCATCCACCTGGTCCTTCCACCAATATTCCGCAAAGGCTTCAGCGCTATTCTTGCCGAAGGACGGCAGTGCCCGAAGAGCCGAAGTTACCGACGGCGGCAAGCGCGCCGGCTGAGGATGAAGCTGCTCGTCGAGGAATGCCTCGATGCCCATACCCGCGATTCGCGCGAGATCTCCTTGCGCCGGACCGAAACCCAGGCGGTTCGAAAGATGGAGTGCAGTAGAAGTTTCGAGCATGTCGGGGCTCGTTGAAGTTGATTTTACCAGTATCGGCGAATTGACGCGACTCTGCCAGAGGCACATGGCGGCAGTGCGTCCGCGCGATTAATCCCCCGTAACCCGCCAGGTGCGGCCCGTGGGTTGACGGCTTCGGAATAAACACCTAAAAGTCCATCTGAAAGATCGACAAATAGCGAAACGATCGCTTGCCGAAATCGATCGCTCGAGCTGGCCAGAAAGGCAACGACATGCTGAATATCTCAATGACGGCCCAGCACGAGAATGCGTCGCCTGCGCAGAGTGTCGACCCGCTCCCGCGCGGGATTCTGTGTGCAGGCACCAAGAGCAGCGCTTCGACATGGCTCTACAATGTTGTCGCCGAAATTCTTCGGCACCGCAGCGAGGCCGAAGCCAACAGCTACACGCGCGTCGACGAATCTCGGAGCCCTGTCTATGGAAACGTGAGGCAGTTTTATGCGGACTCACCGCGCGGCTTTTCCAAATACGATTCCCGCGTCGACACCCTCGTGGTGCAGACCCAGCAACCCTCCGTCGCCCTGAGCGCTCTCGCGGCCTGCCCCCGGTTTCAGGTGGTGATGACGATTCGCGAGCCGCGGGACGCTGTCGCGTCATTGATGAAACGCTTCGACTTTTCATTCTCGGGCGCCTTCAAGGCCGTCGTGGAAGGCGACGCGCGAATAGTCGAGCTGTTTCGTCGCAGCGCGCCGCTTGTGCTGCGCTTCGAGGACCGGTTCTACGAACGCGAGGTAACCATCGTAGCCGTTGCGGAATTTCTGGGCATCGATCTTCCTGCCATGCTTGTCCGGGAGATCTTCAATGCGCTGACACGCGAGTCGGTCGCGAAGAAAATCGAATCAATGCGACAGAGCGGCGTCCTCGACGAACTCGTGAGCCCCACCCGGCACGACCCGCAGACACGTTGGCGATTGGGCCATGTCGGGGAAATCGCAATCGGACAACATTCTGAATTCCTCTCGTGTGAGCAGCAACTGGTCGTGCTGACGGCGACTGCAGAATACTGCGCGGAATTTGGTTATCCGGTGGAACTGATGTGATCGGCTAATTCTCCATCGCCGCGTAGACGAGCGTGCGCAATTGCTGCCGTATGGGATAGGTCGTCGACGGCAGGAACTGAGTCATGAACACGACGGCGAGATCGTCCTTCGGATCGATCCAGAAAGCCGTGCTTGCCGCTCCGCCCCAGAAATACTCGCCGACATTTCCAGGCGTCATGGTCCTCGCCCGGTCGAGCACCACCGCAAATCCGAGCCCGAATCCAATCCCGGCATAGGCGGCTTCGCTGAAGAGCGACCGCGACATGTCTGCAAGTTCTCTTCCCCCGGGCAGGTGATTCAATGTCATGAGCGCGATGGTCCTGGGGCTAAGCAGGCGTTCGTCGCCCAGTGCGCCGCCGTTAAGAAGCATGTGGCAGAATTTGAGATAGTCGCTTGCCGTGCCGACGAGCCCGCCTCCTCCCGAGATGAAGGCTGGCGGCGCGAGGTAGCGGCTTTTCGTGGGGTCGTCCTGAAGCACGGCCTTTCCGGCCGGATCGAGCCCGTAGCATGCGGCAAGCCGCGATTGCTTGCCCTCCGACACATAGAAATCCGTGTCCGTCATACCAAGCGGGTCGAGGATTCGCGTTCGCAGGAACTGTTCGAACGGCATCCCGGAAATCAATCCGACCAGGTATCCCAGCACGTCGGTCGAAACCGAATAGTTCCAGGCCTCCCCGGGCGAGAATTCGAGCGGTGTGCGCGCGAGAAGTTCAATCATCCGCTCGAGCGGGACGTCCCCTTCGATGGTTCCGATCTCGGCCTTGCGATACGCCGCGTCGACATTCGTTCGTGCCTGAAACCCGTAGGTCAGACCGGATGTGTGGCGCAATAGATCGATCATGCGCATGGGACTTGAGGTGGGCTTTGTCTGGAAGGCGCCGGGCACGCCGGCCACGAACACGCCCAGGTTCCGCCACGACGGAATGAATCGATGCACGGGATCGTCGAGAGAGACGAGACCCTCTTCGACCAGCATCATGAAGGCGACGCTGGTGACGGGCTTTGTCATGGAATAGATGCGGAAGAGAGTATCCTGTCGCATGGGCACGTTGCGCTCGCGATCCGCGAGCCCGGCCGCCGCCCAATGGACGGTCTCGCCGTGCCGCGAGAGCGCAAGCAGCGTGCCGGCGAGTTTTCCGGTTTCGATGTAGCGTTCCTTGAGAAATCGGTCGATCCGCGCCAGCCGAGCGGGGGAAAATCCGAGATTGACGGGCATGTTCACCAATTGCTTCCTTGCGGCTTGGACCGCGCTCTTCTGTTAGCCGGGACTCCGCTTAATGTCACTCAAGGCGCTTGAGCGATCGAACCGGTGGGCCGCAGGCTGTCGATCGGCCGATCAACGCGGCCGATGCCGCCGTTGCCCGGCAGACGCCATGTAATATGCTGTGCTGTTCTTGATAAAGGATCGCCTGGCATATGAATGCACCGGCTTCAAATCTGCCGCCCTGGCCCGCGATGTCTCTCCCCCAGGCGCACGCGTTGTTGACGGCGCCGGGAGCGCGCTTCGAGATGGAAGAAGTCGTGATCCACGGCGTTCGGACACGCTGCTGGAAGAACGCTCCGCCAACTCTGCGCGACGTGCTTCGAGCGGGTCGGCTGTTCGGCGGTCGCGATTTTCTCGTCTATGAAAATGAGCGCGTGACCTTCGAAGCGCTTTGGCGCGCCTCGGGCGCGGTTGCGCATGCTCTGCAGGCCAAAGGTCTGCAAAAGGGAGACCGCGTGGCAATTGTCATGCGCAATCTCCCGGAGTGGGCCGCAATTTTCTATGGTGCGGCGGTGGCCGGCGCAATCGTGACACCACTCAACGCGTGGTGGACAGGCGCGGAGCTCGAATACGGATTGGTCGATTCGGGCGCCCGGTTCGCTTTCGTCGATGACGAGCGGTTTGAGCGACTTGCGGAGCATATGGTCAACTGCCCCGCGCTGGAACGAATTTTTGTCAGCCGCTCCTCGGACGAGTTCCTGCATCCGCTGGCCGCGCGGCTTGAAGACGTGATCGGTTGCGTGCGTGACTGGATTACGCTTCCGGACCGTCCGCTGCCCGACACGCCGCTCGCGCCGGACGACGACGTGACCATTCTTTACACGTCAGGGACAACGGGCAAACCGAAAGGTGCGCTCGGCACACACCGCAACATGAACTCCAATATCATGGCAGCCGGATTTTCCGCAGCCAGAAACTTCCTTCGCCGGGGCGAGCCCGTGCCGGAGATCGATCCCCTCTCAGCACCGCAACGTTCGGCGCTTCTCTCCGTGCCGCTCTTTCATGCGACAGGCTGCTTCGCCGTGCTCAATCCCGCGCTTTGTTCGGGGGGCAAGATTGTTTTGATGCGCAAATGGGACGTCGAAAAAGCCTTGCAGCTCATTGAGCGGGAGAAGGTGAATATGGCAGGCGGCGTGCCCACGATCGCCTGGCAGCTGATCGAACACCCGGCGCGAACGCACTACGATCTGTCCTCCCTTGAGAGTGTCGCCTATGGAGGCGCGCCTTCTGCGCCGGAGCTCGTGCGTAAGGTCGCCGAGGCGTTTCCGAAGTCGCTTCCGGGAAATGGCTGGGGCATGACGGAGACATCGGCGACCTGTACCACGCATAGCGCCGAAGATTACCAGCATCGTCCCGATTCGTGTGGTCCCGCGGTTGCGGTGTGCGACCTGAAAGTGGTTGCGCCGGACGGCTCTGTTTTGAATCACGACGAAGTGGGCGAATTGTGGGCCCGCGGACCGAATATCGTGAGAGGTTACTGGAACAAGCCGCAGGCCACCGCAGAGACCTTTGTCGACGGTTGGGTGCGAACCGGGGATCTCGCCCGGCTAGACGAAGAGGGCTTCTGTACCATCGTTGACCGCGCCAAGGACATGCTCATCCGTGGCGGCGAAAACATCTACTGCGTGGAGGTCGAAAACGTACTCTACGAACATCCTGCCGTCGTTGACGCGGCACTTGTCGCCATCCCCCACCACACGCTCGGCGAAGAGCCCGCTGCGATCGTGCACCTGAAGGCGGGCTTGCAGGCAACGGAAGCGGAATTGCGCAGCTTTGTCGCGGCCCGGCTGGCTGCGTTCAAGGTCCCGGTGAAAATCGTTTTCTGGCCCGAATCCCTGCCGCGCAATCCCAACGGCAAAATCCTCAAGTCGGAACTGAAGGGCCAGATCGGCTCCCTGATATCGTGAGCGGCGGCGCCATAACCATTCCGGCCTAACCTTTAGGGATGTTGCGCGCGAAGTTTTGATGACGACGGCTGCGTTGCTCCCGATTGTAGTATGATGCGCCGGGCGATTCAGGTGGCGTGGCGTGGTCCGCAGACTTCGTGAACGTGTAGCCATTCGCGAGGGGCTATGGTGGCTCAGCGGGGGGCTTGCCGTGGGATCGGTTGCGTGTGCAATCGATGTTCCTCACACGCCCGAAATACTTCTCGGCGTATGTGTTTGCAGTGCAGTTCTTGCGTTTACGACGAGAATGCGCCGGGCCGGGGAGGGAGAATCCGGGAGTGCCCTCAGCGACGATTCGGTCGATCCGGTTTTGCTGCCACCACGGGCGCGGGACTTGCTGGAGCGCCTTCCGGATCCGCTCATGCTGCTCGACCAAACAAGTCGCGTGATCCTTGCGAACCGGGCGATGGTAGCGGTTGTCGGCACCGACACCAGAAGAAAACATGTGTCCGCAGTTCTGCGGACGCCGTCGGTGCTGCAGGCCATCGAACGGACGGCGGCGACGGGCGAGCCCGCGTCGGTTGAGTTTTCGGTCCGCGTGCCCGTCGAGCAACACTATGAAGCCTATGTTACGCGTACCGAGCTTGGTCCCCGCATCACGGCCATTCTTCTTCACGACGTGACCGCCGCGCTCCGCGCGCAGGAGGCGCGCGCCGATTTCGTCGCCAATGCGAGCCACGAGTTGCGTACGCCGCTTGCCGCGCTTTCGGGTTTCATCGACACCCTGCGAGGGCACGCCAAGGACGATGAAGGTGCGCGGGAAAGGTTTCTCGACATCATGAGCGTCGAAGCGGGCCGCATGAGCAGGCTGATCGACGATTTGCTGTCTCTGACGCGCATCGAACAGAACGAACATGTGCCGCCCCTTGGCGAAGTCGACATCATGGGGGTCGTTTGCGACGCCGCCGCCGCGCTGCAAGGACTCGCAAGTGTCGACGATGTGACTCTCTCTGTTGCGGAGACAGATGGTCTTCCGCCGATCGTCGGCGACCGGGACGAACTGATTCAGCTTTTTCAGAACCTCATGCACAATGCGATCAAGTACGGGCGCCGGGGCGGTCATGTCTCGATCGCGTTATCGCCGGCCTCCGCTCCCGTGACTCCGCCTGGACGCCACAGCGCCGAGGCGTTCATCGCAATCGCGGTGAAGGATGACGGAGAAGGCATTCCCCGCGAGTTTATTCCCCGGCTCACCGAACGTTTCTACCGCGTCGATGTCCGGCGAAGCCGGGAGCGCGGCGGAACGGGGCTTGGCCTGGCCATCGTCAAGCACATCGTCAACCGTCATCACGGCAGGCTGCTGATCGACAGCGTGGCGGGAGAAGGCAGCACATTTACCGTCCTGTTGCCCGCCGCAACGGCAACAACGCGCGAATTCGCTCACGCCGTCACGGAAATGATATAAATTCGTCACATAGGCGTGTCGGATAGTGGACTACGCAAGGCTGTGTTGCGGCGTGCGATGCGATTCGGGGTCGAAAGCCGGAGTAGTGAGCGAGGAACGGATGAGCGAGCACACGGTAAGGGCTTTCAGCGAGCAGCTCGAGAGCCTCGCGACCGGAGTCGCCCAGATGGGCGGCTTGGCCGAAGCGCAGTTCACTGAGGCGATCGAAGCCATCGGCAAGCGGGACATGTCTCTTGCGGAGGCGGCCATTGCCGGGGATCCGCGCATCGACCAGCTGCAGCAGTCGATCGAGGAACGGGCGGTCAAAGTGCTCGCTTTGCGACAGCCCATGGCGATCGACCTGCGGGACACGCTCGCGGCTATCAAGATTGCGAGCGAACTCGAACGCGTTGGCGATCTTGCCAAGAACATCGCCAAACGCGCGCTGGTGCTGAACCGGGAACCCCCCATCCGCCTCACCTCGAGTCTCGCCCGCATGGGAAAGGTGACGCTGGGACAGCTCAAGCTCGTCCTCGACTCCTATTCGGACCGCGATGCGGTGGGCGCCGAGGCGGTTTGGCGCCAGGACAACGAGATCGACGAAATCTACAATAGTCTCTTCCGCGAGCTGCTCACGTACATGATGGAGGACCCGCGCACGATCGGGCTGTGCACGCATCTGCTCTTCGTTGCCAAGAACATCGAGCGCTGCGGCGATCACGCGACCAACATCGCCGAGACCGTCTATCACATGGTTAGCGGCGGCCATCTCGCCAGCGAGCGCCCAAAAGCGGACATAACGTCCTCTACGAGCGTGCCCTTCGAGCGTAAGGCATGATGCTGAAACCGACTGTGCTCGTCGCCGAAGACGAAGGCGCGCTCATCACGCTCCTGCGCTACAATTTGGAGCGCGAGGGCTACCGGGTGCTCGAGGCGCTGAACGGCGAGGAGGCGATACTTGTCGCCAACGAGCAGCAGCCCGACCTCGTACTGCTCGACTGGATGCTGCCCCAGCTATCGGGCATCGAAGTGTGCCGCCGGCTGCGCAGTCGCCAGGAAACCCGCAACGTTCCGATCATCATGCTGACGGCGCGCGGGGAGGAGACGGACCGTATTCGCGGCCTCGACACGGGGGCCGACGACTACATTACCAAGCCGTTTTCGATGACCGAATTGCTGGCCCGGCTGCGCGCCGTGATGCGCCGCATCCGTCCAAGCCTGGCGGAAGATGTGGTGCGCGTGGGAGACATCGAGATGGATCGCGCCGCTCACCGCGTGCGTCGCGCGGGCCAAGACGTGCATCTCGGTCCCACGGAATTCAAGCTGCTCGATCACCTCATCCAGCATCCGGGCCGCGTCTTCAGCCGCGAGCAATTGCTCGACACGATCTGGGGAGCGGACGTCTATGTCGAAGCGCGAACGGTCGATGTCCATGTCGGCCGACTGCGCAAGGCGCTGAACGGCATCGGAGAACGCGACCCCATACGCACGGTGCGCTCAGCCGGCTACGCGCTCGACGACACGTTCGCGGCCTGAAAGCTCAACCGACCATGCGGCTCTTCTCCCGCCGCAGCTGCTGCGGTTGGTAGGCTTTTCGGGCATGTGCTTCGCAGTAGGGAGAGCCGGTCTTCGGCTTGCGCCCGCAGAAGTGGAATTCGTTCTCGGCCGGATCGCCGATGGGCCACCGGCACATACGGTCGTTGATCGTCAGCACGGTGGCGAAACTGCCGTCCTCGAGCACGATAGGCTCCTCCTCGACAATCGGCGGTTGGGGGATATGGGCCCGCATCGAGAACCTCGGCGCAGCCGGAAGTCTGACGCGTTCGCTCCTTGGCGCGCTGGCCCGCCCCGCCAAGCCCAGGCGATGCACCTTCCCGATCACGGCATTCCGGCTGATCCCACCCATGACGCGCGCGATGTGGCTTGCCGACAGACCCTCTGTCCAAAGCGACTTCAGTTGTTCGATGCGATCGTCAGTCCAGCCCATTTGGGTCTCCTTCCCCCAGAACTACCAAATATCGTAGCAAGGTACAGAGATCGCACAAGTGCTGGCATCGCGACACAGCATATTGTGCACAGAAACTGGATGGATGCCACGGGACTTGGAACGAGCTTTCCTTGACCGCATCCGGCACGCAGCCGATAAAGCGCGCCCGCTCAAACAACGCGCATTCCGCTCCAAAAAGGAGAGCGATTTGATTCCGTCAGTATTGCCGACCTACAGCCGTGCCGATCTTGCCTTCGTCCGGGGGGAAGGGGCGTATCTCATCGCGGAGGATGGCACACGATACCTCGACTTCGGCGCAGGCATCGCGGTCAATGCGCTCGGTCACGCGCATCCGAAGCTCGTCGCGGCGTTGTCCGAACAGGCGTCCCGGCTGTGGCACACATCGAACCTTTATCGGGTGCCCGGCCAGGAGCGGCTGGCCCGGCGCCTGGTCGAAGCGACATTCGCCGACACGGTTTTTTTCGGCAATTCGGGGGTCGAAGCGATCGAGTGCGCGCTCAAGATGGCGCGTCGATTTCATTACGCGCGCGGAGAAGGCGAGCGCTTTCGCACGATCACCTTCGAGGGTGCGTTTCACGGCCGCACGCTGGCGGCGATCGCGGCCGGGGGGCAGCCGAAATACCTCGAAGGCTTCGGTCCTAAAGTGGAGGGTTTCGACCAGGTGCCGTTCGGCGACCTTCGCGCGGTAGACGCAGCGGTCGCACAAACTTCAGCCGCGATCCTGATCGAACCCATACAGGGCGAAGGCGGACTCTGCCCTGCAACGCCGGAATTTCTGCGCGCGTTGCGACGTCTTTGCGATGAGCGCGGCCTGCTTCTCATCTTCGACGAAGTGCAGACCGGCGTCGGCCGCACGGGAAAGCTCTTCGCTTACGAATGGTCCGGCGTGGAGCCGGACATCATGGCGATCGCCAAGGGCATCGGTGGCGGGTTTCCGATAGGTGCCTGCCTTGCCACAGAACGCGCTGCGTCCGGCATGACGGTCGGTTCGCATGCCAGTACCTTTGGCGGCAATCCGCTCGCCATGGCCGTCGGCAATGCCGTGCTCGATGTCGTCCTTGCGCCGGAGTTCCTGCCGCGTGTCGAACGCGTCGCCAACTTTGCGCGCCAGCAGCTTGCTGCTCTTCCCTCGGAATACCCCCATATCTTCGAAGATGTACGCGGACAGGGTCTGATGCTGGGTCTGAAGATCAAGGTACCAAATACGGCGTTCATCGACGAGTTGCGGGAGCGGAAGCTGCTTGCGGTCGCAGCGGGCGGCAATGTCGTGCGCCTTCTTCCTCCGCTGATCGTCGAGGAAGATCACGTCCGCGAAGCCCTGCGCATTCTCGGCGAGGCGGCTGCCGCCTTTCCCGCGCGGGCGACCGAGCCGGAGGCGGCATGAACGCGCTGACGCGAACCGCGACGAGACCCAGACATTTTGTCGATCTCGCCGACCTTGATACCGAAACGCTCGAAGGGCTGATCGGCGAGGCACGGCGGCGCAAGGCTGCGCGGCAGGGTCAGCCGCACGGTGCGGCCGATTCGGACAAGCCGCTCGAAGGCCGCGTGCTCGCGCTCATCTTCGACAAGCATTCGACGCGCACGCGCATCTCGTTCGACATCGCGATGCGGCAGCTGGGCGGGACCACGCTGATGATGTCCGGTGCGGAAATGCAGCTCGCCCGCGAGGAGACGATTGCAGACACGGCGCGAGTACTTTCCCGCTACCTCGACGCGGTGATGATCCGCCTACTCGACCATGAGATGGTCCGCGAGCTCGCCGACAATGCCGACATTCCCGTCATCAACGGTCTGACGAAAATGTCCCATCCCTGCCAGGTGATGGCGGACGTGATGACGTTCGAGGAAAGAAAGGGACCCATACGCGGGCGGACGGTCGCCTGGACGGGAGACGCCAATAACGTTCTTGCGTCATGGATTCATGCCGCGGCGCGGTTTGGATTCCGCCTCAGAGTCGCCACGCCCAGGGAGCTTGCACCTCGCGAGGGTCTTCACGATTGGGCAATGGGCGCGGGCGCCGCCGTCGAGTTCGGCGACGATCCCGAACGGGCGGTGGCCGGCGCGGACTGCGTCGTCACCGACGCGTGGGTTTCGATGGGCGACGAAGACGCGGTCAAGCGGCACAATCTGCTGCGCGCCTATCAGGTCAACGAGAGGCTGATGTCGCGCGCGGCCAAAGACGCGATCTTCATGCATTGCCTGCCTGCGCATCGCGGCGAGGAGGTGACGAACGAAATCATCGACGGTCCGCAATCGGCGGTGTTCGACGAAGCGGAGAACCGGCTACACGCGCAGAAGGCCATTCTCGCCTGGTGTCTCGCGTGAGCGTGGCCGAGCGGGATTACCGGCGCGCGCCGGCAGCCGATTTCGTTCTGCCGTTCGATCTGCCGCAGGCGGGCCTGCGCGGTCGATTGGTCAGGCTCGACGCCGTATCAACGCGGGCGCTCGAGGCGCAAGCCCTGCCCGAGCCTGCCGCGCGCGTCGCCGCGGAGATCTGCGTCCTCGGCACGCTCCTCGGTTCCGCACTCAAGCTCGACGGGCGGCTTACCGTGCAGACGAAGAGCGCCGGTCCGCTGGATCTGGTCGCCGCCGACTATTACGGCGCGGAGGCCGGCCGTCCCGCCGGAGTGCGCTCCTTTGCGCGGCTCGACGGGGAGCGTTTTTCTTCTCTCAGCGAAGTTCCGCCCTCGTTCGAGGCCATGGCGGGCGAGGGAGTCGTTGCGATCACGATCGAGCCGAGGCAGGGCGACCAGCGCTATCAGGGCATCGTCTCTTTGGCTCCGCAAAGCATAGCCGCCACTGCGGAGGCCTATTTCGCGCAGTCGGAACAATTGCCGACGGCGATCCGTCTCGCTGCCGCGCCCGTCTACGTGCCGGGGAAAGCCGGATCGCACTGGCTCGCCGGCGGGCTCATGCTGCAGGCCACGCCCGAGGGCCGCGTCGACGCGCATGATTGGGA
>Ga0182024_10005358_pt1 | contig 28820 bp, 23 predicted proteins | sample P32metaG_FD_120480 | JGI IMG/M metagenome (GOLD analysis project Ga0182024, IMG submission 120480) | Permafrost microbial communities from Stordalen Mire, Sweden - P3-2 metaG (Illumina Assembly) | ecosystem: Environmental > Terrestrial > Soil > Wetlands > Permafrost | place: Sweden: Stordalen...
ATCGGCGCGCCAGTCGCCATGCTCTGCGTGCGCTACGTCAAGTCGCAGCTCTTCGAGATCACCAGCGTTAACTCGACAGTCATGACCGGGGCTATCGTCACCCTTAGCGTCGCAGCGGCGATCGCCGGCATTATTCCCGCCCGGCGCGCCGCCTCCATCAATCCTGTGCAGGCCTTGCGCATTGAATGAGCCGAGCCCTCATTCAACTCTTGGTGATCGCACTTTTCCAGTCAGCAAACTCCGCGTTCCTTCCCGGATTCTGAAGAGGCATTCGTCCAGTTCGATTCGACCGTCCGGCATGACTAAGAATCAAATACTGGTAAACGTGCATGTCGACGGGAATGCTCCTGAAAACGCGCTGAATCGCCAATGGTCATTTCGAGACGATCCGATGTTGGAAACGAGTATTAAGCGGCTGGCCTCATCGCTTGTGGGCGATTGTCATCTCTACACCTCCCACAAAACTGCGCCCCGGCATGCGCACATTTAGGATCTCGTCATAGCCGGTGTTTGAGAGGTTGGTCATATGGAGATAAGGCCGGACACGGCCGGCCTCGCGCGCCAGCGATTCGTCCCACACAGGATAGGCAGTCTGCTGGTATCGCTGGACAACTCCGAGACGCGACTCGAGCAGAAGAGAGTGCATCGGAGCCCACCTCCATTCCGCTCTTGCATCGTTGAAGGGGTAGTTGAATACATATTCCGACTCGAGCCCATGGAGGGCGCTCTGCGCCCCGAAAAGGAGCGTCCAGCTGAATTTGACTTGGCTCGTGCGGCTGACCCGCCAGTCCAGGGCGCTTTCCGTTCCGGCAAAGTGCAGCCCAGGCAGATTGCTCGCCTGCCAAGGGTCTGACGACGATGCGCGCGTGTAGTCGATCGTATCCTTCTGGCGCGAATAGAAAACGGTGAGCGTCGCCCCGATGCGCGGAGTGGGATACCAGTCCACGCCATTCTCGAAGTTCCACGCCGACTCCGGCTTGAGGTTCGGATTGCCCAGCGTCGTCGGGTCGCTGTAGTAAAGGTCAATGTAAGTGGGGATGCGAAAGCCGTATCCGGCGGAGGCTCGCAGCTTGAAGGAGTGTGGCAGCCAGAGTGTGGCCGCCGCCGTGGGACTCGTTACCCAGCGACCGCCGCTGAACAGTTCTTCCCGGAGGCCGGCGGAAATCGATCCTCGACCCGGAATGCGCCACTCGGCTTCGCCGTAGCCTGCGCCCCGGTTGCGCCCATGTTCGCCCAGGTTCGTACTCTCGATGTGATCGGTAATCTCTTCGAGGCCGGTCAGCAAGGTCGTATTCCTGAAGATCTCGTGCCGGTCGCGGAGCGATCCTTCAAAGCCGTCGTCGACATGCTGGTTCTTGTAGCCAATGGGTTGATCGCGTTCCAGAAGGAAGATATCCGAGTGACGGCGAAATCCCATGGCCGCTTCCGCGTGCGAATCGAATTGCTGCGTGAGGCATGCGAACCAGCCCTTGGTCCTCTCCCAGGAGTTATAGTCCCCATAAAACTGTGCCGCGCCAAATGCGCGATCGTCGCCTGCGAAGACGAGCTCCGTCATTCCCAGCGATGAGGCGAGCCGTGTGTCGGCGATTGCGTCCTCTGTCCTGTAATCGCGGTCGGCGATGAAGCCGGTCGAGAAGTCGCGGTCTCCGGCGATGACTTCGCTCCAGTGGTTCTCGATGAGCGCGCCGAGCACTGTCTGCTGATTTTCGCCGAAGCTCCCGGTTCCCGCACGCAGACGCAGAGTGTCAACCTCCGGTTTCCAGGTCGTGAAATCGACCACGCCGCCGATTGCGTCCGACCCATAGAGGGTGGAACCCGCACCGTGCAGGACATCGATGCTGCCCAGCGCGCCCAACGGTACTGGTAGATCAAGGTTGAAGTGCGATGTTTCAGCGCTATCCATGCGTAGGCCGTTGAGCAGAACCAATGTCTGTTCAAACGAAGCTCCCCGCACGGAGATATCTGACAGCACGCCTGCCGGAGCGCGTTGCTGGATGTCAACCGAGGCATCGGTGCGGAGATAATCCTCAATGCTCTCAAATCCCTGCGGATGTTGCTGCGTATCGAGAACGATGGCGGTACGCACCGATTCCCCAAGACTGATCGGTGCAGCGCTCCCCAGGACGGTCACGGTTGTGCTGACGGGAGCGACTGCCGGAGCGCTTTGCTGCGCGGTGGCATTGCGCGTACTCATGACGGCAAGAGCTAGGGCCAAGTACCGGAGGTTCGTCATCCCCGAAACTCCGAAACGCTAGCCGGGCCTCTGAATTCGTACGATGTGATCGGGAAAAAAAAGAATGGGCCCCCAGGGGAATGTGAAGTAGGGAAGAGTTGTTCAGGTAGAGCACCGGGGAAGACTCGATCGGTCACAGGAATGAAACCTCTGAGCGATCATGGAGAGACTTCGGGGCCCGGTCAACTATACTTTTGTCTTGTGCTAAATGATTGATTGGGTAAACTAAGTCCGTCCGATGATGCGCATTCAAGCCTTCCTTCGCGAGAGTCCCATGTTCATGGTTAAACGTGCGGCACTGCACTTCGACCGGGTAGCGGCAGAAGCGTTCGCCGCGGATGATCTCGGATTCATGGAAGCTCTAGTCCTCGCGGCAATTTTCTTCGAAGCTCCTCGCCCGATCAAACCGTCCCATCTCGCCGAGACCTTCTCGACGACGCGCGGAAACGTCAGCCACGCCATATCTTCACTCGAGGCCAAAGGTCTCGTGCAACGGAAGATCGATCCGTCCGACGCCCGGGCGTATCTGCTGACGTTGAAACCACCTGGGAAAAAGTGCGCTCTGCGCGTGATTGCAGCTTTTGACAAGATGCAGCAGGGATTCGAACAGAGAGTTGGCCGGCCCACTCTGACGAACGCGCTAGAGGTCATTCGTGCGCTTGAGTCGGTCTGACGCTCTTGAGAATTGACCTCGGTTCCTTGCCAATTATGGGCCAACCTTTCCCGGGCCAACCCTGAAATGTCGATTCCCGCCGAGATCTTCCGAGGATTCCTGCTTGGTTTTTGGCGCGTGTCGTTCACGCACCCCCGCCTAGATCCCAACCATTTGTGGCGCTGCAGCCGTCTCATGCATTGACGCGCATTCCAGAACAATCACGGTAACAATTTCGCCCGACCCTTCCGTTAGCGAGATGAACCACCATCCTTTGCGCCCGCTTGAGGAGTCTCCGCTTGAAATACCTCTCTGCTCTTCCACTGTTGCTGCTGATCCTCTGCGCCACGATATCGGCGAGCGCTCAATCTACCGATGCAACCATCAGCGGCGTTGTCGTTGACTCCACAGGCAAGGTCATTCCAGGCGCCGGCATCGAGATTGTGAATGACGCGACCGGCGTTCAATACTCCAGCGAGACGAACGGTACCGGAATCTACACGGCCTCGATTCTGCCTCCGGGCCAATATCGTATTCAGGTGTCAAAGGTTGGATTCAAGACGCTAATCAAGCCGGGCATCATACTGAATGTGCAGAGTGCGGTGTCACTGAATTTTACCCTCCCAGTCGGGGCAGCGTCGGAAAGCATTACAGTCGAAGCCGGCTCGTCCACTATCAATTCAACGGATGGCTCGGTCAGCACGGTGATCGATCAAAAGTTTGTCGAGAATATCCCGCTCAATGGCCGAAGCTTTCAAGATCTCATCTTGCTGTCTCCAGGAGTCATTACGAATTCGCCGCAGAGCACCTCCAACCTTGGAGTCTCGGGCGAATTTAGCGTAAACGGGCAGCGGACAGAGTCAAACTATTACACAGTCGATGGAGTCAGCGCGAATGACGGTGCGACGTCTATTGTCGGTGGTGCTGCGTTATCTGGATCCCTGCCGGCGTCCACTGCATTGGGAACCACTCAGGGTCTGGTCTCTGCCGATGCTCTCCAGGAATTCCGGGTGGAGAGTTCGACCTACTCTGCCCAATATGGCCGCAATCCAGGTGGGCAGTTTGTGATGGTGACACGCTCCGGGACGAACGACTGGCATGGCTCAGCATTCGATTATCTTCGCAACGATGCGCTCGACGCCAACAGCTGGTTCAACGACAACACAGCTCCCATTACACCAAAGAGCGCGGAGCGGCAAAATGACTTCGGCGGAACCCTAGGTGGGCGGATCCTGATTCCTCATCTCTACGACGGACGGGACAAGGACTTCTTCTTTGTCTCCTACGAAGGGTTGCGCCTCGTCCAACCGCAGGATGTGTCCGTGAATTATGTGCCGGACGCGACTCTACGCCAAACAGCACCGGCAGCGTTGGCGGCAGTCCTAGACGCCTTTCCACTACCTTCCCCCGGCGGTCAAGACTTAGGAGATGGCTTGGCGGAGTACATCGCGGGGTGGTCGAATCCTGACAACCTTAGTTCGACGAGCGTGCGTTTCGATCATACAATTGGCTCTAGTTCACACCTTTTCTTCCGCTTTAGCGATACTCCGTCGGAGTCTACGACGCGCGGCACATCAGCAATCACGGCCGCGGGTTTGGGCCGGTCGAGTCCGTCGAGCGTGACTAGCTCACTCTATGGTGCGCAGACATATACGGGCGGACTAACCACTACTTTTCATGCGTATAGCGCCAACGATCTCCGAGTCAACCTCAGTACCAGCAATGCGTCGAGTGCGTCAACCCTTGATAGCTTCGGCGGAGCGCATCCGATCAACCTTGCGGAGATGCAGGGAATTGCTCCCGATGCCACCGCATTTAACGTCCTGGTCTCCTTCACTATCGGTGCTCACGCTCCGGGCGTCAACGGGTCCAAGGCCAGCGGTACGCAAAAGCAATGGAACTTGGTCGATACACTGAGTACACAGTTGGGGAGGCATCAACTGAAGATCGGTGTAGACTGGCGCAGGTTGTCCCCTATTGCAAGTCCGGACAACCAGGCCGCATATTACTCGTACTCTAGCGATGCGTCTGTTGTCGCAAATGCTGTCGATTTCGGCTATGGTGCATCTCGGAGTCCAGCCTATCCGATATACAAGAATCTTTCTCTGTTTCTTCAAGACGAATGGCGTGTGACGTCGCGTCTGAATCTGTCAATGGGGCTCCGTTGGGAGGTAGATCCTGCGCCAACTGTGGCATCGGGCCTCACGCCATACACGGTTATTGGGCTGAACGATCTTGCGAGCGTGCAACTGGCCCCGCAGGGTACGCCTCTGTGGAATACGTCATGGCAAAACTTAGCTCCAAGACTAGGCATTGCGTATATAGCCAATCCGAAATCCGGCCGAGAAACAATATTCCGAGGGGGAGGTGGAGTCTTCTTTGATACTGCTCAACAGACCGGATCCTATGGTTTTGATGGGCCCGGGTTTTCAGCCTATAACTATTTTGGAACCGAGGAAGGAGTAGCAGCTGGTTTTCCCGTTGCGCCATCGGTCGTGAACCCGCCGATTGTGAATCCTCCCGCGGCACCCTACGATCTGGTCTATGCCAACCCTCCAAATCTTCAGTTGCCATATGCTTTCCAATGGAATATGAGCATGGAGCAAGCTCTGGGAACCTCCCAGTCATTCACCCTTTCGTATGTCGGCTCAAACGGTAGGAGGCTTCTAGAGGAAGCTGCAATAAGTGGTCCACCGCTCAATCCTGAATTCTATAACCTCTATGTATTTAGGAACGGACTGACCTCCAGTTACAACTCGTTGCAAGCGAAATTTCAACGACAGCTCGCGCACGGCCTCCAATTACTCGCGTCCTACACATGGGCTCACGCACTTGACTTCGGGTCATTTAACGAAGCCAGCCCTTACCAGCACGGAAATTCAGATTTAGACATCCGTCACAATTTGGTCGGGGCAATGTCCTACGACCTTCCCTCCTCGGGCCGGTCTCTGTTTCCTCATCTGCTTTTTGAGCAATGGGGATTCGACGCTAGATGGACAGCAAGAACGGGTTTTCCAGTTACCCTGAGCGGAAATGAACTGACCGATCCTGCCACAGGATCACTCTACTATGGGAATCTCAACCTGGTTTCGGGCGAGCCAACATACCTGTTCGGTCCACAATATCCAGGCGGCAGAAGCATAAACATCGCGGCGTTTAGCTTGCCCCTTGATGGCGAGAACGGCGATGCGCCTCGAAACTTCGTGAGAGGATTCGGCGCTGTGCAAACGGACATCGCGATTCGGCGGCAGTTTGCTATCTTCAGAGGTCTTCACGGCCAATTTCGTGGGGAGGCATTCAACATCTTCAACCATCCCAACTTTGGGGCGATAAACCCCTATTACTACGTCGGAAATGCTGGGTTTGGTGAGGCGACATCGAGTCTCGCACAAAGTCTGGGAGTACTTAACCCACTCTATCAAATGGGTGGTCCCCGCTCACTTCAGCTAGCCCTGAGGCTAACCTTTTGAAGTCGATGATGCGCATTTGGAGAGCCATGCACAAATTGAGATGTTGTGTCCTGCTGATTGGACTTTTTCCCCATTGCTGGGTTGGATTCTACGCGCAGACCAAGACGCCTGGTATCTCAACGCGCGATTGCGTTCAGGTTCGATACATTGTCGGAGTATGGATGAGTCCGCAAGGCACCCGTGTTGCTTATCTGGTGAAGAGCCCCAACCTCGCGCAGAACCGCAATGACTATCAGATCTACGTTCGCGACATTCTGGACAGGAAAACAGGTCCAGGACAACTTGTGTTTGCCGGCGCGGACATATCTGGAATCCGCTGGCTGGGCGATGGTGAACACCTGTCAATGCTGATTCCGGAACACGGCAGTAGGACGCTGATGACGGTAAGTGCAGAAGATGGCTCGCACGAGACCCTATTGGCATTGTCAAGAGACGTCGACGAATACAGCATCGATCGCGCCGGCACAACGATAGCGTACAGCATCACGAATGCGGAGGTAGGCCGGCGCTCGAGAGCGCCAGAATCGGATGAAAATACTGCAAGTGGCTACCGTGTGCGCTACGGAGAAAAGGCTGCCGACAGTTTTCCGACCAGTTCAGTTTACATCGTTCGGCGCCAAGCCGACGGTAACTGGGCTCCTCCAGATCAGGTGACCATCGAAGATCCGTTTACGCACGAAAGATTCTCCCATATTCGAGCCCCCTCCTATCTCAGCCTTTCTCCCGACGGCAGGCTATTGGCGTTGAACTACTGGACGGACGCCTCTCTGCCAGACGAATGGAAGCAAAACCCATATGTACGCAGTGCGCTAGGGACCCAGGCGCTGCAAAGAATTATGGTGATTCAGGATATCGAGGGGGGTAGGACTTCGCTCGGATTCAGGAATCTATATCCTGATAGCGAGCCGCTCTGGTCCCGTGACAGTCAATCGTTTCTGATGAACGCGCATTCTCCCGTGGGAAGCGCTTGGGCACAGGAGGACATACGTGATCACCGCACATCGGGACTAGATGCCAATTTGTTTTGGGTGGAGGTCGATTCGGGAAAGGTACAGGAGGTGTTTCGCCACGTCCCGGACCATCACCAGGGCCCACTGTTCTGGACCAAAGACGGAGACGTCGTGGTCAGCCTTCTCGGCGATGCGGTTGCCCGGTTCCATCAGGAGGGAGACTCTTGGCAGGAAGTTCAGAAGATCCGGATTCCTGGCTCTGACGAGGATAGGTTCTGGTTCTTGGTGTCAAATGGTTTCGTGATGGAGGGTGTACATCAGACGGTAACGACTCCTGAGGACCTGTTTGCTTATGACCCATCTGAGGGAAAAATTCGAATTCTCACAGATCTGAACCCCGAGTTGGGACATCTGGGCTTCGCCGGTGTTAAGACCATCCATTGGGCGACTCCGGAGGGATTGGCTTTGAGCGGACTCCTCTTTATGCCACCGGACTACGATCCGAAGAGACGGTATCCCCTGGTAATTCAAACCAAAGGGGACCAGGGTTGGTTTACCTGCGATTCAGGCTTCAACCATGATCCTGCATTTGCTCCTCAACCCATTGCCAGTGCAGGAATTCTGTATTTGGTGCGTACGTCGGCGGCGGGGTTTAGTGAGCAAGATGAACTTGACAAGGTGCCCAAAGGTTATCCAGGGCAGATCGGCCTGGCTGTCCAACAGATGAATGTGTGGGACAGCGCCGTGAAGACCTTGAGCGAGAGGGGACTGATTGACGTGAAGAAAGTCGGTGTCATTGGCTTCAGTGCGACAGGCTTTTATGTTGACTTTTTGCTTACTCAATCCCGCATCCCCTACGCCGCGGCTACAACAGCCGATAATGCCGACTATAGCCTGAGCGACTACTGGCAATTGCCCGCGTTTTCTGATGCTGAAGACTCAATGTACGGTGGTCCCCCCTACGGGAGTACCTTAGAGAATTGGCGAAGATATTCAATTTCATTCAACCTAGAAAAGATCCACACACCACTCCTTATGGAGGAGATGGGATATGGTGTACACGATGATATGCGCGGTGTTGTGCCGCTAAATCTGGTGGGGCGCTACGAGATATACAAAGGATTAACCCGACTCGGTAAGCCGGTGGAGATGTATTACTATCCCGATGAGGATCATGCGCCGGATCATCCGCAGGCACGACTTGCGAGCTTGCAGCGTAACGTCGATTGGTACCGCTTCTGGTTGCAAAGATACGAAGATCCGGATCAAGCCAAGAAAGAGCAATACATCCGTTGGCGTCGTTTGCGCGAGTTGCAACGTGCGGATTCCCCAGCGAGTCGTAACGGTGCAGATTCGATGTCCAACAAAACCAGATAAGCGGCCTCTTTGAGTCGACTGCCTAGGCACCTCTGATTGGGAGACTCGACCGTTTCATCGGCTCTAGATGGACTGATTGGGACACATGCACTATTGGCGGCGACATCGGATGGGCCTGGGCGAATATGGCGTTTCGGCAATCTGAGGGGCACTTGTTCGGCTCTCCCGGAATTGTGGAGCGCGCAACTGGATCGGATTCGAGAGATCTCGAAGAGGAGCGGTGCTGTTTTCGCGTTCGACGATCGAGTTGTGCTGAGAATAGCGGCTGAATGCTGTTGGATCGACATCCAGCCGCCACTGTGAGTGATGACCGCCAACTTCCCGGTGTCATATGATGCTCGACTGCAATTATTCGTCGGCCTCATATGCGCTGGTTGTGGAGATCATCAGCGTGGGATTGGGGCCACGGGGATTGTCTGGCTTGATGTTGTTTTTTACCCCGCCCGAGTGTGTCGCTCCGGTTCCGTTTTGAATGGCGGCATTTGCGTTCACTGTGGCCAGCACATTTGGTTTGGTGTATCGCATGATCTACTTCCTCTCTTTGTTTCGAATTTCCACGCGGGCACCACTATATTCAGCGGCGCCCATGCGGAGCTTGTCTGCCCGATGGATGCCGGGCGGAAGTTTGTCGGACGAGGTGCCGTGAGAGGCACGTCGCAGTGTCGCATTCGATGCCCTGAGGCTTCGCAGCCAGAGTTCTATGCCGATCGTTCTAGTTAGAGATTGGATCCATTTCAGATCTCCGGTCACCTCCGTACGAAGAGCCATGAGAAATGCGTTCCGGTCGATGAATCCATATTCAAAACTCAGTGGGTTAGAAAACAAATCTTGAATCTTGCTCTCCGCACTTCGAAGATTGGCAATCGGACCGTGCGACATAGACGCCTTACGCTTTCGTTCGAGAATTTCTGCGGGCACGATAGTCTTGAGCGCACGCCGCATGAGGAGCCGCCGGCGGCCGGGCCGCCCCATTTGCTCCCTTGGAATTTGGTGAAGAAAGTCGACGAGATCGCGGTCTAAATAGGGGTACCGATACTCATAGCAACCGAGAAGGTTTGGAGTCAGGTGGGGTAGAGTTTCGAGAGCAGTTCGCCACGTATGCCCCCCAGCAAGCGCGCTTGGGCGGCTCGAAATCAGCTCGTGCACGCTCTCATGGCGGGAGCGAGACCGTAAGCAGATCTGACGTAGTTCCGGGCCAAGCCATGGCGGGACAGCCCCGTGGTGAGTTCGAGGCTCTCTGTAAAGATTGCAAGTGAAGGCGAAAGCCTCTTGGAGTAGTTGTATCAATGGCTGTCGGGTTACCTGGCACCATTCCCAAGACCTCAAGAGGAGCGAGGAAAGCCTACCCGCCCGCAGATAATCTGCCAACTCCGGCATCGGTGTAGGAACGCCACCCAAAAGTTCGTCGCCGCCGACCCCGGATAGGATAGCGCGGTATCGGCCCCCTCCGACGCTTAGCTCAAACTGGTGCGCGACTTCAAGCGAGATACGGTCTCCACCCGGGTATGGATAGATACGATCCGGTAAGACTAGAGGCTCATATGTCGGGATTCGTGACGAACAATCGATGTGGATTCCGATCTTTTTGCGATGCAATTCAATTATTGAGAAATATGGGCGTTCATCCCAGTCCGGTTCCGTGTCGTCATAGTATGAGATTGTGTCGAGAAGATCGGTCCGACCAGGACCGTCACGAAATATCCTGTCTGCCATGCAAACAATCGAGGAGGAATCCATGCCACCGCTGAGCTCGGCAAGGATCATGGCGCCTTGTCCGGTGCGACGCTGGACGGATTGTCCAAAGAGATGCAGAAAGTGCTCGTCGTACTCGGAGTCGCATTTGTAGACGATCCTCGATTGTGATATCGCGCGCCAGTGCGGAAGTAACGTTTCATGACCACCGCGAATGGAGATGTAATGTGCTGGAAGGACGGTCTGAATTCCCTTGTAAGGGGTCAGATCGCGAATCTCCTGCGAGGACAGGACCCGCGCGACATACTCATCGTTGAGTTCTGGAACGTTGTTGTCTACCAGGAACGTCTCGAGATAGGTAGACCACTTGATCTCACCTCTCTGGTTGCTGTAGAAGAGGGTTCGGGTGCCGGCGTGGTCCCGGGCCAGATAGAGGACTTGGTCCTTCGCTGACCAAAGTGCTAAAGCCCAATCTCCCACCAAATGCATGAAGCAGTCTGCTTCCCACCTTGCGAACGCTTCGAGTACGAGAGCGGAATCCGCCACATCTTGTCCGTTGACTTCAAGCGTTGCCGCGAGTTCCCGATGGTTGTCCAGCCTTCCATCGAAAACGAGAATGTTTCCAAGAGGGTGGGCAACCGGTTGCTTCTCGAGTCGGGATCTGCAATGGGTGTGAAATGCCTGAAATCCCATTCCGATCCGGCCTCTGACCTGAACCTCAGTTCCATCCATTCCGTAACGGCTGGTCGCATCGGCCGAACGGAGGAGAGACGATTCATCAACGATCGAATTTTGTGGTAGACAGACGCCGAAGATGACGCTCATGGATATTCTCCAGAACAGGGACTCAGCACCGCTCCAATTCGCGATAGAGCTGTGGAATGTATGGTTTATCGTTGATCACCTGCCCTCGCAGTTCAACCCATGCGTGCGACTTGAAAGGAAGAATTCGCGCCCCAATCACAAGTTTTGCTGGGAACCTGTGGTGTCGGAGCAATACGGCAGTTGCCACGGAGCGCTGCAGACATAAGACACTCTTGAAGTAGAGAACACATGCCATGTCGACCGCCTTGCAAAGCTGCTCTGGAGTCAATTGACTTGGGAGGGAGTTGGGAGATTCGGTCTCTTTCAGCATGTCATGGAGCGCTGAAAGTCCGCCGCGCCGCATTCGCCACTCGGTGCGTACGAGGTAGTAAAGTGCCTCAGCGACAAGTCTCGTCATCCTGGTTCTCCTTGGGGATCGGAACTCCGAGTTCGTGACAGAGAAAAGCAATCCTGTGGGTCAGGCCGTCCACGCGCACAGAGAGAGGCATAGTCGGCGAGTGTCCGCGTTCCGCGCTGTGATCGAGCAAGATTTGACGTTCTTGGGCGGAACGATTTATGAGTCTGGCCGCCATTTTCCGTGCGTGAGCGGGATTACAACGTGTGTCCTTATCCCCGCATACGAACAGGACAGCCGGATAGTTCGTGGTTTCATGGACATGGTGGTATGGCGAATATGCAAGGAGCGCCCGAAGGTCGTCCGGATCGTCAGCCGTGCCATATTCGTCGGCCCAGACTTGCGCGCGGTCGAAGAGGTGATAGCGGACCATATCGAGAAGCGGAGCGATACAGAGCGCCGCCCGGAACAGATCGGGTCGTTGAGTGATAGCCGCGCCTACAAGAATCCCGGAGTTGGACCCGCCGAATATAGCGAGTTTCTGCGGGTTGGTGAAGCCCTCGCTGCGAAGAAAGTTTGCCGCCGCGATAAAGTCGTCGAAGGCCACTTGGCGGTTCCGGCCGCGGGCCGCTTCATGCCACGATTTGCCGCGCTCCCCTCCGCCGCGAATCTGCGGGAGTGCGAATAGGAAGCCAAGTTCCAGCAGTAGGGATACAAAGGTGGAGTACTGCGGGGTCATCGTGATTCCAAAGCCTCCGTATGCCGTCATGATTGTTGGCCGGTCTTGGAGCAAAGCGTCGTCCTTTGGGCCGACCAGGGACATGGAAATGTCAGTGCCGTCCTTCGACGTGTAAGTCAGATTGCGCGTGAAGTAGTTGGTAGCCAAATTGGGCGCGAGACGCTGGTTCCACACGATGCGCTCGCCGGTTTGGGGTTGATAGCGGAGCAGCATCGGGGGTCGGACGAACGATTCAGCGTGAAGAAATAGCTCGTCGACCTCGCTTGTGTAACCTGGGACGAGCCCCCAAGTGTAGCCATCATTGAGCGGCAGCATTCCCAGAAAGTCTCCATCGAATGACCAAATGCGCACGACAGTTTCAGTGCCGACAAGATAGCTGATATACAGGAGATTCTGAACCACGGCGCATTGTTTTGTCCGCACATGCCAGGCCGGAACGATCACGCCAATTGGACGGCCATTCGTGACGTCCAATTCAATAATCTCTCCGTTTGGTGTGTCTTGGAATCTATGCGCGAAGAGCCTTCCGCGATAGAAGAATGGGCCAAACGGCGCGGGCTCATTCCGACAGATGCATTTCCAAATACCGTCCCGATCTTGTCTGCTGCAGTAGAAGTCGATCATTGAAACGCCCGATTGTTCGTGACAATGGATCGCCCCCAACATTTCGTCGTTGTGGGTGAGAACCAACTTGCTCCATCGCGTGCGAGGCACTGTCAGTAGGGCAGGATCGTCGTACATCGAAGAGCCGCGGCGATGAAAGCGAACGATATGGTCTCTTTCCGCGGCAGCGGGGTCGTTCGAAAGCTCGTGGCAGTAGTAGAAGCCGTCATTTGCGTTGCGGAGTATGAGACCTCGAGCGAGTCCCCGCCCCAGGTGATCCGGAAGCACAACTCCGGTGTTCACGTCGACAAAGTGCATCGCCTTGGTATGTTCTCCACCTTGTTTGACTTCGTAGGCCAGCAATGTGGCATCCGGGGAGATCGCATGGATTCCGATCGCTACGAATGGACCTTGGCCGGTCGGGTCGACAAGAAGTCTCCCGGAGTGGTCTGACGAGTCCATTACGAAGATCGATGCCTGTTCCTGGCCGACGCCACGCTTGCGGTAAAAGTAGCGGCCCTGAACCTTTCCGATTTGATCGATCGTCTCAACGTCAGTGAACTCCGTCACCCGCCTTCTAAGAGTGCTCAGGGAACCCAGTTGCCGCAGATAGCCCTCGAAGCGCAAGCGCTGTTGGTCAATCCAGTGTCGTGTCTCAACGGAAGTAGGATCCTCCAGCCACCGATAGGGATCTGCAATAGAGTAGCCGTGAATCGTCTCTACGACACCCTGGCTGCAATCTAGCTCCGCTCGCATAGTGCCCCCGTCAGCTCTATATTTCTTGCAATTCTGTCCATGTGGCGTGCAAGGCTGCGCGAATGGCTTAGAAACGCGGGCTCATTCCGCTGTGAGGCATGCAACCATTCGCCGCGGCCGCAAAGGTACGAAAGAACGGAGACCAGTGGAACAATCTGCAGTGCCCGGTCGATTTGGTGTTCCGTCAGAAAATCGATCCAGCAGGATCTGTAAATGCGCTTGAGGCTCCCGATCCACGACTCTGACTCGCCGGCCTTGCGCGCTGCATGGACGCAGAGTTGTTCAAATGTGATGAATGGGCAGCCTACACACGCCTCACACCAATCGGTGAACACACAGGTGTTTCCATTTCCAAGAATGCTGCCAGGACTGATGTCGCCGTGCATGATGGAATCGGGGATTCGAAGGTCCTCTAAGGCGAAGCAGGCATCGTGGAGGGTGGTGCGAATCTCATGGAGACGAGATGAAGAAAGGGGCAGGGCCTTGGCACTTGTTTGCCGGTGCATAGCGCCGTCCAGATATTCAATGATGTCGTCAATATGGGAGTTGAGAACTCTGGTGCGATGGTCCGCACACTGAGCGGCAAGCAATTCATCAGATTTGCCGGTCAACTGCATTTGGAGACCGGCTAGCCTATACACGGCTCGCTTGAAGTCGTCGAGCGAATCTGAGTGGTGCAGGGAAGATCCAAACTCCTCCATCGTCCAGGCATTCCAGTCGCTTCGCATTGCCACCACGCCAGGGAGGTAATCGGGACAATGCTTGGCGAGATAGCCTGTAACCGCGAACTCATGCACGTTTGGTTCTCCAACACCTTTGATCCAATAGGCAGCCCCGGTTTGCGTCCCGAGCCTGAGGAGACAGAAAGCCCCGCCACCGTTCAATTGACGAATGTCACCCGAGAAGATGACTCGATGGTCAGTGACGCTGGATTGAATCCAGAGCTGGGCATCCTCGATCCAACCGATCCGTGAAAATGCGAACCCATCCACGTTGGTGCCTTGGAGGATCGTTCGGAGAGAACGGCGCTGACTGTCTGCCAGTAAGGCATCTCCGATCTTGTCGGGCTGCACGGTGCAGAAACCTTCACATTCAAAATCCCATGAAGATGTTCGTACCTCTATAACCGCGCATGGAGCCTTGGAACCCGATCCCTCGAGAATGTCGAGGACAATTGTCTTGATGTTCCATCTCTCCTCAATTTGGATCGTGAGTTGCTCCGCTGGGCGCTCCCGTTGAGGGATGCTGACGACGGGCAATTCAACTGCGCCTGAGCCGGGTATCCCGAGCAGTTGCCGGGAATGTGGGATGATCAAAGCCAATCGGTAGTCTGTGTGCTCGATCATGGGCATCTCCATCATCTGTCCAGTTGTTATTACGCGAGGTTCACCAAGTGCTTCGACTTCAACTGCTCCATGAACTCCTGAACGTCTTTAGCGACCTCCGACTCGTCAGCTCCAGTGTCATGGGCCAGTTCCGCTACGATGGCGTCGACTTGTAAACCACGCTGAAGGCGTTCCCAGACGTAGGCACCGGTGGAGTCGAGAGTCGTCATGGCATTGCGAGGTATATCGAGAATCACAGCGCCGTCGTGATCGACGATGGATCGGATATGGGGAGCGACTGTGCTCATTGTGTTTTTCTCCGGATGGTGACGTGGCCGTTCAATTGCGACGCGCAGCTTTCCTCACCTCTCTGCCGGCACGGACCACACAGGCGGAAAGTTGAATTAAAGCAATTCAGATGGGTCAAGTGGACGGTTCTCAGATCGACCGGGGAAGATCGCTCGTGATGAGCATGACAACCGGTGTTCCTTTGAGCGCAAGCACCGCTAATCCAACTGTGCAGCGAGTCTGACACTTCTCAATTTGAGATGCAATAGAAACCGATTCGCAGAAAGCGACAAAATCGAATGACTAGAATTTCACCGAGTGCGGCCGAGACCGCAATTGGAGAGCAGCCGCGATTCAGTCGTGTGAAGAGCGTGCTTCCCCACTTGCGATTCGCGCGCGTTCCTTGCGGCTCCATTCCGATGGGGACTGATGCATGTGTTTCTTGAAAAAGCGATTGAAGTCCTGCACCACGTTGTAGCCGAGGAGGGCCGCAACCGCACTGATCTTGGTGGGAGGGAATATGCTGAGCAGCAACTGAGAGAAAGCGAGTCGGGTTTCTATCTGGCACTCGACCATTGTCTGGTGGTATTCGTCAAAGAAGATTCGCTCGAGCGTTCGCATCTCTACCCCGAGTTCCCGTGCAACGGTTGCTAGCCGCAGCTGCACGTTGCCGTGCGAATCAAGGATGAAATGATGCGCGGTGCGCGCAGGGTTCTCAAGAAGAGAGCGACGGATGCCTTCTCCAGGCGGCGCTCTCAGAGCGCGTATCTCTTGAATGACCGCGTTTTCGATAGCCGACAGCGTTCCGGCTGGGCGGCGTGACATGGCTGTTCCCTCCAGACGGGAGGCCAGTAGGCGCCAAAGAGTGGCGCGATATCAGGGCAGCTCAGTCGCGAAGACGAGGGCTCTGCGGATGTAAGCAGAAAACTATGCCCTCGCTTGAGAGGCAATCGTCCGTTGCGGCGTGTTGCTTCTACGCAACGCCGAAGGATCGGGGAAGGGAATTCGGAGTTTGTACCGAAGACTCACGCGCCGTCAGTTCAGTCTGGCGTCTTGTTGCGTATAGGAAACACAGAAAGCGCCAACCAGTCGGGATTGACTTGGTCTGTGCCATGATTCCTGAGCGCCGGAATTGTGTGCGTTTGGACCTTGGCCTCGATTGGGAGCCGCGACTTGGTTGGCGCGCTCGACCGAAGGTGCCGCTCAGTTCTCGTAGAAAGGCTCGACTTGAGCCACCAATCCGATAGAGGGTCATCTGAAAGATTGAGTTACTGCTTGAATCTGGAAGAGAGATGTGCCATTTCCGTAAGTGGGGTCGCGGAGAAGAGATGTGAAGGCCAGGAGCGACTTCGGTTGGCTGTTGCTTCGTCTCGGACCGACGCGCTGGCGGATTGTGTTCGGCTTGGTATGTGTGACTCTCAGCGGTCTTGCCGCCACCATCGATCCGCTCCTGATGCGCACTTTAATCGACAGCGCCCTGCCTCAACAGAGCATGCGATGGGCGTTTGAGTTAGCCGCGGGAATAGGGCTTTGCTACTTCGCGCGGTCTGCACTTGGCGCATTGGGATCCCTGGTCAATTTCTCGATCGCTCAGCGATGTGTCCGCGATCTGCGCGTTGCCCTACTCGATCAAATAAACCGGCTTTCGGCCGACTATCATGAGCAAACCCCGACCGGCGAGAAGCTGACGCGCATGGAACACGATGTCGATGAGATCGCGAATCTGGGCGCAGACACTGCCAGTCAAAGCGTTCGGGCGATTCTGTTCTTTGCGCTGAACCTGGCAATGATGGCCAGGATGAATTTGCCGATGACGCTGACCGTTTTGCCTCTCATGCCGCTCTTCGCCATTGTCCAGCGGCGTTTCAGCGCCCTCTTGAAGGTCAGGGCCGATGAAGCTCGTGCCGAGGTCGGCGTCGCAACCAGCATGCTGACTGAGCACCTCGCGGCCGTCCCGCAGATTCAGCTTCTTGGCGCTGAAGAGGCTAGCGCACTGCGGACTGTCTCCGCGTGCGACGCGATGTTGCGGACACAATGGATTCAGCGGCAAACACAGATCGGTTTCAGTCTGTCGATGGGTGCGATTCTGGCCGCGGCGATTCTGGCTGTTCTCTGTTTCGGCAGTGAGAAAGTGCTTGCCGGCGCTCTGACCATCGGGGGTCTGGTGGCGTTCTATGCCTATGGGACCCGCGTATTCGACCCCGTCAGTTCAGCGATGGAGCTGTATTCGCGTCTTCAATCCGTCGGCGCAAGTATTCGGCGGGTGCGCGAACTTCTCGACCTTGAGCCCAGCGTGAAGGATGTGGGGACTGAGTGTCTGGAGCCTGCCAGCCTGACCAACGGCTTCAACATCCAGGATGTGTCCTTTTCCTACGGTCGCGATGCTACATTGAGCAATCTGACTCTCCAGATCGGCGCTGGAGAGCGCGTCGCGATCATAGGCCCGAGTGGGTCCGGCAAGAGTACCTTGGCTCGGCTTCTTGTGCGCGCCGCGGATCCGGGCAGTGGGCGCATCTTGCTCGAAAATCGTCCACTCGCCGATTACACGTTGGCGTCTGTCCGCAAAACCGTCTGTTTCGTGCCTCAGCACCCAGTGCTTTTTCAAGGGAGCATACGAGAGAATCTTCTCTATGGAAACCCGCGCGCGACGACTGAGGAAATGCTGAATGCAATGCAGGCAGTCGAACTCATATCCGTTCTGAACCGCCTCCCGCTGGGCCTGGACACCCCTCTGGGCCCGGGCGCAGTGGGTTTTTCGGGAGGAGAATGCCAAAGGCTGGCCTTGGCTCGATCGCTCTTGAGGGAATCGGCGGCGCTTATTCTGGACGAAGCGACTTCGGCTCTCGATGGTCCGACCGAACGCGCAGTGCTTGCGTCCCTCTCAAGGTTCCGCGCTCATCAAACGCTTATCGTCATTTCTCACCGCATCAGCTCACTTACTTGGGTGGACCGCTTCGTGCTGATTGATCAGGGCCGAATCGCCGCAGTAGGCCCCCATTCACTGCTGTATGTGCAGTCTCAACTCTACCGCGCTCTGTATGATTCCTCAGATCAGGATCTGACTGTGCCCTAAAAGAGAGCCCCCTTTTATGTCCGCGAAAGCGGAGCGACTGTATCATTTGTTGACGCTCTTGCCGATGACGTAATTCCGAGGTTGCCGGGTGAATGTACCTCCGCCTCGCAGGGGTGGCCTTGACCTGTTCCTGACTGTTCGATATACAATCGCTCCATCTGGTGTTCGGGAAGCGCGGTGCGAATCCGCCACTACCCCGTAACTGTAAGCGCTGAGAACTGAACATGGAGCTTGCTCCTGCCACTGAGGGTTTCCTCGGGAAGGTTGTTCGGATTCGTCTTGAGGCGTAAGTCAGGAGACCGGCCAGATGCCAACCTGGGCTTGATCCAGCTTCGATGGGAGAGTTGGAGAGCGTTCCCCTGCCGGTCGCGACACGCGCCGGCGACGAGAAAGCTGCCTACTATTTGATCCCGCTGTCCCTGTGGAGCCTTGGCTCCGCGGTCAGAGGTAATGCATGCAGGAGACGGACCGGAGGACGGTCACGCTCGTGCTCGGCGGCGTTCGCAGCGGCAAGAGCCGCTGGGCGCAGGAGCTCGCATCCAAAGTTGCGCGTGTGGCATATGTCGCGACGGCACAACCTCTCGACGTAGAGATGGCGGAAAAGATCCGTCGCCATCGCGACGAGCGCCCAGCCCATTGGCAGACATTTGAAGAACCTCTGGAACTCGGGCAGGTGATTGCCAGGCACGCGCCGGCGTTCGATGTGATGCTGGTTGATTGCTTGACGGTTTTTGTTGCGAATCTTCAAGGGGCATCAGAGACCGACCCACCGACCATGGAGCGGCGCATCGAGGATTTCCTGAGTGCGTTGCGCGGATCTGCTTCGCTGATGCTGGTGTCCAACGAGGTAGGGAGCGGAGTGGTGCCGCCTTATCCGGCGGGACGAAAATTTCGCGATGCCCTGGGCGAACTCAACCAGCGCGTGGCGGCGATTGCGGACAACGTGGTGCTGATGGTGGCGGGATTGCCGCTCGTTCTCAAGGGAACGATTGGAGCGCAGCCATGATCGCCTTCATGGTGGCGGGAACTGCGAGCGGCGTGGGAAAGACCACAGTTGCGCTGGCACTGATGGCGGCGCTGCGGGAAAGTGGCTATCGCGTGCAGCCGTTCAAGTGCGGACCGGACTTCCTGGATACAGGCCATCATAGCGCGATATGCGGAAGGGCGTCGCGCAATCTAGACACGTGGATGCTCGATGACTCGGCGAATCGCGCGATCTTCACAAATGCGAGCCGAGATGCCGATGCCGCGATCGTGGAAGGCATGATGGGGCTCTATGACGGGGTGGCTGGCGGCGGCGAAGATGGAAGCGCGGCACAGATCGCAAAGTTGCTCGACCTGCCCGTGGTGCTAGTGCTGGACGCCGGGAAGAGCGCGCGAAGTATTGCGGCCGTCGTCAAAGGCTTTGAGAGCTTCGATCCCGAAGTGCGCTTTGCTGGAATTGTGTTGAACCGGGTAGGAAGCGAGCGCCACTATCGCATGCTTGAAATCGCGATTCGCTCAGTTACATCAACGCCGCTGCTAGGACACCTGCCGACGGACCAGACGCTTGGGATTCCTGAGAGACATCTGGGGCTGCATACGACGGAAGAGACGACTTCCGCGGAGAATCGGCTTGCTGCATTTGCGCAGGCAGGACGGCAGTGGCTGGATTTGACGCCACTGCGCGGTCTCTCATGGAAGAACGCAGTGCAAGAAAGCGATGGCGTCTCAAATTGGTTTACGGGGCGAACACATGCCCGCATCGGCGTCGCGCGTGACAAGGCGTTCTCGTTCTACTACGAAGATAATTTCGATCTGCTTCGGGAGAACGGCGCGGAGATCGTTCCCTTCAGCCCGATGGAGGATGAGGACCTTCCGCAGAATCTCGACGGTCTTTATCTGGGCGGCGGATACCCCGAATTGCACGCAGAAGTCCTGAGCCGCAATGCGCCGATGCGCGCCGGGATTCGTGCATTCGCTGAGACTGGCAAGCCAGTATATGCAGAGTGCGGCGGCATGATCTACCTGGGGAATTCGCTGACCACGGTTGACAAGCGCAGTTACGCGATGGCCGGGGTCCTGCCGATGGAGTTCGAAATGACCCCGCGATTAGTTCACTTCGGCTATGTGGATGTGGAATTTACTGAGAGCTGCCTGCTCGGCGAGAGAGGGACGAAAGTGCGCGGGCACAGTTTCCATTGCTCGCGTGTGTGGGCAGGCGACGCAATGCCTACCGCTTACCGGCTGAAGTATTCACTCTCCGGACAGGAGGAACTGGAGGGCTATCAACGCGGGAATGTGCTCGCCAGCTATGTGCATCTTCACTTTCGAGCCAATCCCGTCGTTGCCAGATCGCTGGTTGCGGCTGCGCGCCGAGCCCAGGTCGTGGAGGCGCAGGTATGAAACAAATCTTCGTGTTTCTTGTCTTTTCGATTGCCATGCCGGCATGGTGCACGCGCACGGTCACAGATGAGTTGGGGCGAGTCGTCGTTGTTCCGGATCATCCTCATCGGCTGGTGTGTCTGATGCCCAGTGTCGTGGACGATGTGTACGCACTGGGCGCTGGAGCGGACGTGGTTGCGGTTACGGACTACACAAGGTACCCGCCTGAGGCCAGGACCAAGCCAAGCGTCGGATCGACGGTGACGCCTTCGATTGAAACCATCGTAGCCTTGCATCCTGACCTCGTGCTGCAGAGCGGCAACATGAGCCGTCCGGAAGCGGTGGAGGCTCTTGAGAAGCTGGGCATCGCGGTGTTTGTGATTGCGCCGCACGGGGTCGAAGGAATTTATCAATCGATTTCGAGTCTGGGCCGAGCACTGAACCGGGAGGAATCTGCGAAGGCGTTGGTGAGCAGCTTGCGCGGGCGCGAGGCCGCAGTGCGGCGCCAGGTGAGCGGTAAACCAGTGGTGAGCCTGCTGATGCCGGTGTGGTACAACCCGATTCTTACAATCGGGAAACACGCCTTCATCACGGATCTGATCGAGATTGCTGGTGGACACTCGATCACCAGCGACCTGTCGCAGGAGTGGCCGCAGGTGAGTCTTGAAACAGTGTTGGCAAGAGCGCCGGAGGCGTTGCTGCTGATGAAGGGATCGAAGATGTCAATGGACAAGATTCGAGGGCAACCCGGCTGGGACGATCTTCCGGCAGTGAAGAACAACCGAGTCTATTACGTGGACGACCGGATCGAACTCTCCAGTCCCGTCGCCTTCGATGCATTGGAGGAGCTAGCGAAACAGATTCATCCGTGAGGTGGCACCACCATCTAAAACCATAAACACATGACAGCGGGATGATCGGGAAGCGCGGTGCGAATCCGCCACTACCCCGTAACTGTAAGCGAAGAGGCGCGGCTTGTTGGCCACTGGGGGAGACTCCGGGAAGGCAGCCGTTTGCTGTTGAGGCGCGAGTCAGGAGACCGGTCCTGCTGGAACTTCCGAGGGGAAAGCCATGTTCCAATTTTCCAGCCTGCGCTTCTTGAGATGGACTAGCAGTCTCATCTTTGCCTTCACCACTATTGCCCTAGCCGCACCCAGCACCAACCTGCGCGGCACGGTATCCGACGCGACTGGCGCAGTCATCTCAAACGCCAAAGTTGAGCTATTGGAGCACGGTATTCCCGTAGCGTCCGTGGTCACCAATCCCAAAGGCCAATTCATCATCGCGTGGAGTCCAGGCACCGCTTCGCGGCTCCGGGTATCGGCCTCTGGGTTCAGTTCATTGGAGAGATCGATCGAGGCACCCAGCGACAGCCGCGAACTGACCGAAGATATTGTTCTTCCCATCGCATCTCTTTCCGAACAAATTACGGTTACGTCCACCGGATCCCCCACTCCACAGGCGCAGTTGGGCGCAGCGGTGACTGTATTGAATCCGGATGAATACGTGGGTACACGCGATATTCAGGAGGGATTGCGATTTGTACCTGGGATTAATGTTACGGAGACAGGGCAGGCGGGAGGAACGACTTCTGTTTTTATTCGCGGCGGTGGCAGCGATGCGAATAAGGTTCTGATCGATGGAGTCCCGATGAACGATATCGGAGGAGCGGTTGAGTTCGCGAATATCGCAAGCGTCGCGGTCGGCCAGGTGGAAGTGCTTCGCGGCCCCAACAGCGCGCTCTATGGATCGGATGCACTCGCCGGCGTCATCAGTCTCACCACGGCGAGAGGAAGCACGCCGCTTCCTTTGTTGACCTACCAGGCCGGCGGCGGTAACTTCGGCACCTATCATCAGGAAAGCTCGGTGGGCGGCAGGTTTAAGAAGCTCGATTATTTCTCCGACTACTCGCGCTTCGACAGCAGCAATGCGAATCCGGATGACGAGTATCACAATGGTACGCTGGCCGGAAACCTCGGCTGGGAATTCTCACCTGCGTCTAGCCTGCGGGCAACCGTCCACCATGACCGGGTGGCCTCCGGACAGCCAGGTGCGATTCAACTCTTTGGCATTCCAAGCGATGCTGAACAAGCCAATGAAGACGCCTACTTCGGCGTGACATGGGATGACCGGACGACGGCAAGCTGGCATAACTTGTTGCGATATGGCGGCCTGCGTTTGAGATCGCAGTTCGCCCAGTTTGCGCCGACTGGCACGCCGGAATCTGGTTACACGCTCGGAGCGCCCGTCACCATTCAGGGAGCGAACGGATACACTGTCAGCGGTCAGGCCCTGGAATCGAATGATGGGCCGCCCTACCCGTACACCTACCCAGGCTCGACGGACAAGGACTTCGTCTATGCGCAGTCGGACTACCGCTTCAATCCGCATATCCTCGGATTGGTCGCATTTCGCTACGAGGATGAACGCGGATACTCGGGTGGTCCTGCTAGTTCGATTGAACGAGGCAATTATAGCTACACATTCCAGCTTCAGGGAGACATACTCAATCGCCTGTTTTATACAGTGGGCGGCGGGATTGAGGATAACGGTTTGTTTGGGCTTGCCGGCACTCCGCGAGCGTCGCTCGCCTGGCAGGTGGCGAGAGAGCGCACAGGTAAAATCTTCACCGGCACTAAACTGCGCGCCAGTTTCGGGAAAGGAATCAAGGAGCCGGCGGTTTTCGATCAGCTGGATTCGCTCTATCCATTGCTGGCAAGCCTGCCCGGAGGAAGTCAGCTCATCTCGCAGTATCACGTGTCCGCGATTGGCCCCGAGAACTCAAGAACGTACGACGGCGGTGTGGACCAGTTGCTCCTCAATGGTCGAAGCCGCCTGAGCCTGACACTCTTTCATAACGAGTTCACCAACGGGATTGAATACATCACGCAACAGGGACTGATCGATCTCGGTGTGCCGAGCGCGATTGCAGATGCAGCGGCATTTGGCGCAACAGTGAATTCGCTGGCTTATCGCGCACAGGGAATCGAAACAGAAATTGAATACCAGGTTACGCGGGATGTTTTTGCCCGCGCGGGATACACCTACGTCGATGCCGGGATTCAGCATTCCTTTACGAGCGATGCAATTGGGCCAAGTTTCAATCCGGACTTTCCGACGGTGCCGATCGGGATCTTTTCCCCGTTGATCGGTGCGCGACCGTTCCGGGTTCCTCCGCATGCAGGTTATTTCGAAGCTGGTTACCGTCATAGCCGACTATTCGCGAGTCTTCGCGGCACGCTGGTGGGGAGCCGCGACGACAGCGATTTTCTTACCGACTCCAATTTCGGCAACACGCTCTTGTTGCCCAATCGCAATTTGGATGGAGCATATCAGAGGCTGGATCTGACCTCAAGCTACCAGGCGGATCGGCATATTGCGGTCGAAGGGGATTTCCAGAACCTGCTGAGTGAGCACTACAGCGAGGCATTCGGTTATCCTTCGCTTCCGTTCACGTTCCGGTTGGGGATGAAGTTCTCGCTCGGAGGTGAATCGTGGTTTGGGAAGTGACCGAAGCTAGCGCTGAACCCTCACACGGATGGGTACAGGAACGTCGCCAATGGTGGCTACTGGGGACGCTGGCCGCTTTGCTCGTCCTTGCTGTGCTGGTTGCGGCGGGAATGGGCGCCGTGCATGTACCGGTATGGCATCTGATAGGGAGCTTGATCGGCGGAGAATCGCTCTCCGCCGATCAGCGGATCATTCTGTTCACTATCCGGCTGCCACGCATCGCGGCGGCGATTCTTGTCGGCAGCGCGCTTTCTGTTTCCGGCTTATTGTTTCAAGGACTCTTCCGAAATCCTCTTGCCGACCCCTACATTATCGGCTCTTCGGGCGGAGCGGTTTGCGGCGCTTCCATCGGCGTGTTTCTTCTGCCTCCGGTGTCTCTGGCGGGATTCAGTACGACGGCAATTCTGGCGTTTGCGGGCGCGCTCGGGTCCATCACACTCGTGTATTGGCTGGCGCGCGTAGATGGCCGCACTCCGGTGTTGGCGCTGCTCCTGGCAGGTTTCGCTGTGAGCACCATGTTGAGCTACTCGTCGTATTTTCTGGAGGTGCTGGACCGCGACTTTGGGACAGGCATGCGCGTGTTGGCCTCGTGGCTGCATGGAACCATCGCGCAACCAACCTGGCCTCAGTTGGCCATTGTGGCGTCCATGCTCGCCATAGGGCTTTCGGGTTCGGTTCCCCTGGCCCGCAATCTCAACACTCTTGCTTTGGGCGAGGAGTACGCCACGCTTCTTGGTCTCTCCGTGCAGCAGGTGCGCATCGCCGTCATCGTGATCGGATCCATCCTGACGGCTGCGGCGGTGTCTCTCGGCGGCCTTATCAGCTTCACCGGGCTCATCATTCCGCACATGTTGCGCATGGTGATCGGACCCGACCATGTGCGTTTGCTGCCGGCGACTGCGCTGGCTGGCGCGCTCTTTCTGCTGGTGGCCGATACCGTGGCTCGCACCGCACTTGCTCCAGCGGAGTTGCCGGTAGGTGTGCTGACTGCTTTCATCGGTGGACCATTCTTTCTCTACCTGCTGCGAAAGACGAAGCAGGAGGTGATGGCGTGATGACTCTGATCGAATTCGTGCGTGTTGGCTTCTCTTACGGAGACAGAAACATCATCCACGATCTTGACGCCACCATTTCTGAGAATGAATGCATCGCAATAGTGGGCCCGAACGGCGCCGGTAAGTCCACCTTGTTGCGCCTGGCAGCCGCTACTCTCACTCCTGATCGCGGAGCAGTGTACCTGAGGTCAAGGGCGCTCGGCGATTTGAAGCAGCGTGAGATTGCGAGATCAGTAGCCTTTGTACCGCAGAACGTGGAGGTCCCGTTCTCGTTCACTGTCGAACAGTTCGTGGAACAAGGCCGTACGCCGTTTCTGACGATGTTCGGAGGACTCGGCATCTCGGATTACGACGCGATGAGGCGAGCTATGGAATTGACGGACACCTGGTCGCTGCGTTCGCGTGTATTCAACCAGTTGAGCGGCGGCGAGCGCCAGCGCGTTAAGATCGCACTCGGCCTGGCACAGCAGCCGCAGTTGTTGCTGCTCGATGAACCGATGCAGCATCTGGATATCGGCCGTCAGTTCGAGATGATCGACCTGATCGACTCGCTCCGCCGAGAGGGGATTGCCATTGTCGCCTCAATGCACGATCTGGCGTTGATTGAGGGCACCTTCTCTTCGGTGTGGCTGATGAGTCCGGACGAGCCAATGCAACAGGGCTCGCCTGAAGAAATGTTGCGGCCTGAAATTCTGGAGAGCGTCTTCCGCTGTTCTCCGCGCCATCGTCCGCGGTTGCTGGAGCGTGTGCGGAACCGAATGGAGCAAGCCCTATGAATCAGAATCTCTCTGCCTCTGTTGCGAATATCGTTGCGAGGATCGGGCCTTGCGAGCTGCGCTATTCAGCCGAAGCCCAGCGCTGGCTTGACAGTCTAACCAAGCCGATTGGCAGCCTGGGCCGCTTGGAGGCCATGGCAGCCAAGATGTTCTCGATCTTTTCGGGCGATATACCGCTGCCGTTGCGGCGTGGCGTTTATGTGTTTGCCGCCGATCACGGCGTTACCGCCGAAGGCGTAAGCGCGTATCCGCGCGAGGTAACGGCGCAGATGGTTCTCAATTTCCTCAACGGCGGCGCGGCAATCAACGTGTTGGCAAGATTACACGAAGCGGAGCTTATGGTTATCGATGTGGGTGTCGATGCCGACTTCGAAGACGCGCCCGGACTGGAACGTGCGAAGATTCGCCGCGGCAGCAGGAATATGCGCCGCGAGCCGGCGCTTTCCCACGAGGAGCTTGCCGATGCGATCGAAGTTGGCATTCGCATCGCTTCACGAGCCAGCGAGAAGGGACAGAATCTGGTTGCTGTCGGGGAAATGGGGATTGGAAACACGACCTCCGCCAGCGCGATTGCTTCGATGCTGACGATGCTCCCGGTCGGCGAAGTAACCGGCTGTGGCACAGGACTTGATATGGCGGGGAGAAATCGCAAACTGAACATTATTCGACGGTCTTTGAAGCTGCACTTTGACACTGCCGCCGGTACCCCAGAGCCGATGGAGATTTTGCGTTGCGTGGGAGGATTGGAAATCGCGGCCATGACCGGCTTCATTCTCTCGGCAGCGGCTCATCGGATAGCTGTTGTTTGCGATGGGTTCATTTCGACGGCAGCCGCTGCGATGGCGTTCAGAATAGCGCCGGAGACAAGGGATTATCTATTTGCGGGACACTGTTCGGAAGAGCCTGGGCATCGTCATCTGCTTAAACACATCGGACTGACGCCGATCCTCAACCTGGGAATGAGGCTTGGCGAAGGGACGGGTGCGGTCCTGGCCATGCCATTGATCGAATCATCTGTTCGTATGTTTACCGAGATGGCGACATTCTCGTCGGCAGGAGTCAGCAAGGCGAACGAATGAGCAGAATCTTCGCAGACATTGCGGCGGCATTCCAGTTCCTCACGCGGTTGCCTCTTGCCCGACTAACATACGAGCCGGGAGCACTGGTTCGCGCGGCGAAGTTCTTTCCCCTCGTCGGCCTCGCAATCGGCGCCGGGGATGCCGGAATCTACCTCTTGCTAACGCCGCATCTACCTGCTGCAATCGTCGCGATACTGATATTGTTTTTCTCAACGCTGGTAACAGGCGGGCTCCATGAAGACGGCCTGGCCGATGCAGCCGATGCCTTCGGTGGAGGATGGAACAGGCAACAGATTCTCGACATCATGAAAGACAGCCGCATCGGAAGCTACGGTGCATTGGCTATTGTGTTCTCAGTGGGTTTACGCGTACTTCTGCTTGCAAATGTGCCGGCCGGCAGAGTTGTCCCCTATGTGATTTCCGCTGAAGTACTCTGCCGCTGGATCATACTCCCACTCGGCGCCGTACTCCCCGGCGCGCGAGAAAATGCGAGTCAAGGAGGCCGTATTGCCGGAAAGATATCTGATATGTCGCTGGCCGTGGGAACTGTACTCGCGCTGGGCGTGGTCGGTTACCTTTTGCGCATGTCGATGGTATGGCCGGTGGCCGCCGCATCCGTTGTGATGCTTCTCAGCGGCCTCTACTACAAGCACCGGATTGGCGGGATCACGGGCGACTGCTTTGGCGCAGCCAGCCAGCTTACGTTGGTTACAGTCTACTTTTGCGGGGTATGGCGCGGATGAGCACCATCGTATTCATTCGTCATGGCGAGACGGACATGGCAGGGAGATTCTGCGGCCACAGCGACCCCGACCTTAACGCGACCGGAAAGCGGGAGGCAATTCGTGTGGCGGAAGAGATTTCAATGTTGAACATAGCGCGTATCTATTCGAGCGATCTGCGACGCGCGGCTCAGACCGCACAAGCGATTGCGGAACGAGTCGGAATCAATGTTGACTATTCGACGGGGCTACGAGAAATCTGCTTCGGACAGTGGGAAGGTCTAAGTTGGCAGGAGATTGAATCTCAGTTTCTGGACGAAGCAGGGAAGTGGCTTCGCGAGTTTCCGTTGCAGAGCGCCCTGGGCGGCGAATCATATTCAGCCTTTACAGCCAGGGTAGAAGCAATCATCGAGGAGCTGATCCAGGAACCTGAAGTAAGCACGATAGCGGTTATCGCGCATCGTGGCGTCATGCGCTATGCGCTCACAAGGTTCTTCGGTTTCACTGAAGCGGAAGCATGGACAAGGACTGCGGCTTACGGAGCTACAGTGGTTGTTACTAGGACACGAGTCACGTGCGAGGTGCTGCCATGAGGTCACAATATCTTGATGTGCGGGAGTTGGCGGCATGGGACTTCGATGAGCCGGTCGATCGCGGTTCGCTCACCGATGAACCACTTCAGAATGCAGCCCGTTATGCGCGACGGAAACTGGCTGAGCGTGAGCCGCATCGGACGGAGTTCCCCATTTTCGTCGAACGATCCGGTCATCCGGCCGATTTGCTTGCGACCCGAAAGAGGGCCGTTGCGGATAGTGGCGAATTCGACGACCTCGCGTGGGAGCTTGAAGTCGTCGATCTCCGGAAAATTGTCGCCTTCCAACGCCGGATTGCAAGCGCCGGTGATCGTCACTTCCAGATTGAGCAGGACGCGACCTGGCTACAACTCCTCGATCTCGCGCTACCGATGAACGCGCCTTCGAGAAGTCCTTTCGTTGAG
>Ga0182024_10005359_pt1 | contig 28815 bp, 19 predicted proteins | sample P32metaG_FD_120480 | JGI IMG/M metagenome (GOLD analysis project Ga0182024, IMG submission 120480) | Permafrost microbial communities from Stordalen Mire, Sweden - P3-2 metaG (Illumina Assembly) | ecosystem: Environmental > Terrestrial > Soil > Wetlands > Permafrost | place: Sweden: Stordalen...
AATGGTTGTTTCTCCGCCTTCCAATGAAAATCTTTTTTGGCCAATGTATTTGGTGTGCAGGAATTTTTCAAACATCACCCCTTCATTCAGTTTTTCCAGGATGCGCTTTTTTTTCTGTAGCGGTAGGGGCTCCAGAAATTTCTTCTCCATCTCATTGGTGAGCCAGTCTATTTTTTTCTGGTCGCTGATGTACTTGAACTCAATACCTACATGGTAAGCATAACATTGCTGAAGGTGGGAGAGAATATTCCGGAGCGTGGTGGTCCCCAATCCGATGAGGTTGCCGGCAAAAAAATTCTTATCCAGGTCTTCTTCCGTAAATCCAAAAAAACCAATATCCAGATTGGCGCCCCGGTCCTTTCTGGGGCGGATCGGATTTGTCTTCGCCACAAGATGGCCCTTGTTCCGGTATCCAAGGATTAGCCGGTAAGCGCCAAGTTCTTTCTTCCAGTCAACCCCGTCGGCCGTTTTGAACCCACCATCTTTTGGCGGGGCTGCCGGGGCGGCGGTCAGCTGGGAACCGCCATTTTTGGTCTGGGAAATGGCAAAATCAAACCCTTCAAAAAATTTTTTGAACTCAGGGTCAACGCTTTGGGGGTCTCTCACAAAATCCTGGTACAGGCCTTCGATGAATGCCGGAGAGGAATTGGTGATATATTGTACGTCTTTCATTATCAAATTTTTTTGCTATGGCGGACTGTCGATGCAAGTTCAATACCGGTAAGCAATTATTAAAATTTTATCCCGAAAGATCCATTAAAAACGGTCATTCGGTCGATTTTTAAGCCGCTATGCAAATATCGGCCAGAAACATCCTGATTAATTTTCAATATTTCCCTCATTTTCCTACCTTTGCCGTCCAAAATTCCGAGATTATGGCCAATCACCAGGCAACGAAAAAAGATGTGCGTAAGGCTTCAAAGCGCCGTGAACAGAATCGTTATTATGGGAAGACCACCCGAAATGCCATCCGCGACCTGAAAGCTATCAAGGAACCCAAAGAGGCCGGCGAAAAATTGCCGGGAATAGCCTCCCAGATCGATCGCCTCGCCAAAAAAGGCGTTATTCATAAAAATAAGGCGGCTAATTTGAAGAGCAAACTTGCTCGCAGGGTAAATCAACTCGCCAAATAATTAAAAAGTAAAAATTAAAAAATGGAGCCTGCCAGTCGGGTTCTTTTTTTTACTTTTTAATTTTTAATTCTCCCTCCCGTGACACTGCTTGTATTTCTTACCACTGCCGCAGGGACAGGGATCATTTCTTCCTACTTTAGGTCCAACTTTAATCGGCTCCCGCTTTTGAGGTTCTGAGGGATCATAATAATCTCTTCCTTCGTCTGTGATAACCCCTGCAGGTGAGGGAGAACCAACGAGCTCATCCTTTCTTATTTTCATCCGGCTCATATCGGTTTTCTGTTCCCGAGCTTCCTTAATAGGCGCCTGCTGTTCCACCGGAATGGTGCAATGACAAAGAAAACTAACAATATCCTTGTTCATGGTGCTATCCATCTGTCTGAACATGTCGAATGCCTCCATCTTATAAATCACCAGCGGATCTTTCTGCTCCAGGTAGGCAGTCTGCACACTCTGTTTCAGATCATCCATCGCCCTTAAATGTTCCTTCCATGCATCATCAATAATGGCCAGTGTGATCTGCCTTTCAACTGCATTCATCAACTCACGGCCCTGCGTGTCCAGCGTTTTTTGCAGGTTTGCCATCACATTGATCACTTTTTTCCCATCGGTAAATGGAACCACTACATTCTCGATATGTCGTCCCTGCGTCAGTAAAATATTTTTGAATACCGGAACTGCATCTCTCTGCACATCCGACATTTTTCTTTCATAGTTCAGGGTACCTTCATTATATAGTTTATCCGACAGGGTAACTGCGTCTTCCTTCTGAAATTCTTCATCTTCGATGGAAGTATCTACGCCAAAATTCACGATAACGGCCAGTTTGAATCCTTCGTAGTCGTCGCCTTCCTTAAAAGAATTTACAAGCCCTTCCGCCACCACATAAAATGCATTATCCAGATCAAGCGCGAGCCTGTCCCCGAAAAGAGCATGGCTTCGTTTCTTGTAGATGACGTTCCGCTGTTTGTTCATCACATCATCGTATTCCAACAAACGCTTACGGATGCCAAAATTATTTTCTTCCACTTTTTTCTGGGCACGCTCGATACTCTTGGTAACCATGCTGTGCTGAATCACTTCCCCTTCTTTATAACCCATCTTATCCATGAGGGAAGCAATGCGTTCGCTGCCGAACATGCGCATCAGGTCATCTTCCAAGGCAGAATAGAACTGAGTGGTTCCGGGATCTCCCTGTCTTCCGGCACGACCTCGAAGCTGCCTGTCTACACGACGGCTTTCATGGCGTTCGGTTCCGATAATGGCGAGTCCTCCAGCCTCTTTCACTCCGGGTCCGAGTTTAATATCGGTACCGCGGCCGGCCATATTGGTAGCGATGGTTACGGCGCCAGTTAATCCGGCTTCGGCAACCACCTGGGCTTCCCGCGCATGTTGTTTTGCGTTCAGTACATTGTGCGGAATTTTTTTTACCTGCAGCATTTTACTGAGCAGCTCACTCACTTCCACTGAAGTCGTACCGACGAGGGAAGGGCGGCCTTCTGACCGGAGTCTTTCAATATCGTCAATGACGGCCCTGTATTTTTCCCGCTTGGTTTTATATACCAGGTCCTGCGAATCTTTACGGATCACAGACACATTGGTTGGAATGGTTACCACGTCCAGCTTGTAGATGTCCCACAATTCAGAAGCTTCCGTTTCGGCTGTCCCGGTCATCCCCGCCAGCTTATGATACATCCTGAAATAATTCTGAAGTGTTACCGTGGCGTAGGTCTGGGTTGCAGCTTCGATTTTCACATTCTCCTTCGCTTCAATGGCCTGGTGCAATCCATCGCTGTACCGTCGTCCATCGAGGATACGTCCTGTCTGCTCATCCACGATCTTTACCTGTCCGTCCAATACCACATATTCCACGTCCTTGTCAAATAAGGTATATGCTTTTAGCAATTGTTGTACGGTATGAATCCGGTCGGCTTTAATGGAATAATCATTCAGCAGTAATTCTTTCTGCTGGAATTTTTCTTCCGCGCTCATTTCACTTTTTTCAATTTCGGCCAGTTTGATTCCAATATCCGGCAATATGAAGAATTCCGGATCTTCCCCTTCCCGGGTAATGGTCTGAATGCCCATATCGGTGAGGTCTACAGAATTATTTTTTTCATCTATATTGAAATAAAGTTCAGCATCCACTTTGGGCATTTCCTTGCTCTGGTCGGCCATGTAATAGTTCTCGGTCTTCTGAAGCTTCACACGAATTCCGGGTTCGCTGAGAAATTTAATCAATGCGCCTGTTTTAGGCAGTCCGCGATGCGCGCGCATCAGCGCGAGGCCGCCGTCTTTGGGATCATCATTGCCTTCCGCGAATTTTTTCTTTGCTTCATTGAGGAAATGGTTGGTTACTTTTTTCTGTGCTTCCACGAGCCGCTCAACACGGCTTTTCAGAAGATGGTATTGCTGGTCATCCCCTCTGGGAACGGGGCCTGAAATGATCAGGGGCGTACGGGCATCATCAATGAGCACACTATCTACTTCATCTACCATGGCATAATGGTGCTTACGCTGTACCATTTCCTCAGGTGTATGCACCATATTATCACGGAGATAATCGAATCCAAATTCATTATTGGTGCCATAGGTTATGTCCGCCATATAGGATTTGCGGCGAGCTTCGCTGTTAGGTTCATGCTTGTCGATGCAATCCACCGTAATGCCCAGCCATTCGAAAATAGGGCCGTTCCATTCGGAATCACGGCGGGCCAGGTAATCATTTACGGTTACCAGATGAACGCCTTCACCGGCAAGCGCATTGAGATAGGCCGGAAGGGTTGAGACTAGGGTTTTACCTTCGCCCGTGGCCATTTCAGCAATCTTGCCCTGATGCAGAACGGAACCTCCGATCAGCTGCACATCATAATGAATCATGTTCCAGGTTATCGCCCCTCCGGCGGCCATCCAGGAATTGCTGAAAACCGATTTATCCTCTTCAATAGTAACATAGTCCTTTTCCACGCTGAGATCGCGGTCATGCTCGGTAGCTGTAGAAAGCAGCCTGGTATTGTTTTTAAAACGGGTAGCTGTTTCTTTTACCACGGCAAATGCCTCAGGAAGCAGGGAATCCAGCACTTCTTCAACCTGATCATCACGCTTTTTTTTCAGGTTGTCGATCTCCGTATAGAGAGCGTCTTTCCCACCAATATCATTGAATGGCAGGTTTTCTGCCTGATTGTTCAGGTCGGTTATGGATTTATCTATGTCGGCGAGATGATCTTTTATCCTTTGCTTGAATTCTATGGTTTTAGCCCTGAGCTCATCATTGGAAAGTAATTCATAGGAAGCAACGTATTGATTGATCTGCTCCACGACGGGCATGATCGCTTTTATATCCTTTTCAGACTTGTTCCCACCAAATAATTTCGAAATAATACCCATAATTAACAGAATTGAGATTTAACTGGATTAAACTTATCAAATATGGTGCTATCCGGTTGCCGGGGTCAAATTGACAGTTTGCAAAGGTACGGAATCGATCGTTGTTGGAGAGGGGCCCCGCACCGGGTTGAAGGCATACAATTGACGGTTTGGTTTTGGAAATCTGACCATTTTTTTGGATACTTCTCACTTTGTCAAATAATTTAGTATTTTCGCTAAAACTATTAGCCATGTCAGTTGCTGCTCAAAACCTGAAATACCTGCGAAAGCTGCGTGGGTGGACGCAGGAAGAATTTGCCAATAAATTAAAGATCAAGAGATCCCTGCTAGGGGCATATGAAGAAGAACGTGCGGAGCCGAGGCTCGAGGTATTGGAATTGGTCAGTGATATGTTCAAGTTGTCTTTGGATGAATTACTGAGGAAGCGTCTTTCCGAAGCCAGGGCAACAGGTTATCTGGCTAAACGGCGTGCCCAAAAACTGGCCGGTAGTTCCAACCAGATACAATTGGTGCCCGTGAAAGCTGCTGCGGGATATCTGGCAGGTTATGGAGATCCTGAATTTCTGGACGAGCTGAATACTTTTACGCTTCCCATGCTCGCACCTGGTAATTACCGTGCTTTTGAAATTGTCGGAGATTCCATGCTGCCGGTACCCAGCGGCTCGGTGATTGTGGCGGAAAAACTGGATGATCCCGAAACAGTAAAAAGCAATTCAACCTATATCGTGGTTTCCCGAAATGAAGGCATCGTGTACAAACGGGTGATGAAGAATAACAAACTTAAAAACAAACTCACGCTTATAAGCGACAATACCGTTTTCCAGCCATATACGGTAAATATGGAAGATGTACTCGAGATCTGGAAAGCCGAAATGGTTCTGAGCAGGGCTAATGTTCAGCAACGTTGGGATGTAAACCAGCTCGCAAGCCTTGTAAGTAATCTGCAGGACCAGGTGAGCACGCTAAAGAGAAAAATGAACTGAGATGAATTTCCGGGCGTGTTTTAATGAATCAGGGAAATCAGAAAATGATCACTGAAAACGAATTACTGAATTGTCGACAATGGCAAATACCTGCTGTTCTTTTTCGGGTTCAATAAGTGCGACGCCGGTGAAACGGCTGAATGCGGGCAACACGGCGAATTCCTTTCCAAAATAAAAACAGGGAAAACAAAGGGATTGCTTACCAATACCCTGGATCCGGATCCCGGGATGGATATGACCGGAAAAAAAATAAGCCGAAGAACTTGCTGTCGATTTCGCAAATGAACCTTTCTTTCCTGCCAGATCTCCGATATCATGCACAAAATGAAACCGGTTCACAGAAAGGGTTGAGCGGAAAACCTGGATACCGGCCTGATCATACCATTCCTCTTTCAGAATATCATGGTTGCCTTTAACCAGGAGCATCTCCAGGTGCGAAAGGTCATTTCTCCATTTTAGAAAAAGTTCCAGTTCCCGGTTAGCGTGACTGTGAAACATATCACCAACAATGATCAGTTGTTTCGGCTGAAAGTGCTGGATCTGAACAACCAGTCTTTGCAGATCTTCTTTATAAACTGATTGTGGTATTGCGATTCCCGATTTTCGGAAATGGCCGGTCTTTCCAAAATGCAGGTCAGAAACGATCAATGCTTTTTCCTCTTCCCAGAAAAGGGTTCTTTCGGAAGTAAGCCAGAATTGCTGGCTTAAGATTTTATGCGGGAAGGGCGAATGCATGAAGGCGACAAAGATATTTTATTTTACCCGTTTTCTTTCCAAATCCCTGCTGAGTTGTTCCTGCATTTTTTTTACCCGGTCTTCCAGTTTTTCAGAAGAAAGATCTTCCCGCATACTGTCCACTTTCAGCGGAAAACAAAATGGAGTGAGTCTCTTCGGAAATGTGATAAGCACTTTGCTCCGGCTGATCCTGTCCAGCATATTTCTCAATCTCGCTTCTTCCATCTGCTGTTCCATCACTTCATGATATGCCTGACGGAGCAACAGGTTGTGCGGATCATATTCACTGAATACATTGAAAAGCAATCCAGCCGAAGATTGCAGATGCCTTGTTTTTTTATATTCGCCGGGATAACCCTGAAAAATCAATCCCCCGATTACTGCTATATCCCGGAATTTACGCCGCGCCATCTCCGCGCTGTTTACACTTCGCTGGATATCTGCGCTGAGTCCCTCCGGTGAAAAAAGTTCATAAACATTGGTATCGTCCAGGGGAATCGGCTGGTCACTTAATAATTCAAAGCCATAGTCGTTCATGGCAAAAGAAAAACTGATCGGCACAATCCGGCTAATCCTGTACGCAAGCAGGGCTGCCATGGCCTCATGGACCAATCTCCCTTCAAAGGGGTAAACAAATAAATGAAATCCATCAGGCGTTTCGATCTGCTCGATCAGCAATTCGTTTTCTTTAGGAATGCTGGAAAGCTTCTGCTGCAATTCAAACAGGGGCTTGAGTGCACGCAATTCGATATCCGGCACCGCCTGACCCTTCAGCACCGCCCAGGCTTCATTGAATTTTCTCCGCAACATAAGACCAAGATTTGCAGAAAGGGGCATGCGGCCTCCGTTCCAGCTGGGCACGATTGCTTTATTGGCATTGGATTTTTTTACAATCGCCGTCATTTCGTTAATCATCACAAATTCCAGGTTGCGGCCGGCAAGCGTAAAAACATCTCCGGGATTCAATCTCGAAATAAAATATTCTTCAATGACGCCAATATATCCTCCACTCAGGAACTTTACTTTCATCATCGCATCGCTGACGATGGTGCCGATATGTAAACGGTGCCGCATCGCTACCCGCCTTCCATTTATTTTATATAAACCATTGGTCACTTCCACTTTTCTGAATTCATCGTACTGCTGCAAGGCCTCCCCGCCTTCCGTGATGAAGTGCAGGATCTGACTCCATTCTGCCACCGTGATATCCTGGAAACAATAAGTGGATGAAATTTCTTTAAAAAGCGTTTCGGGATAAAATCCTTCTCCTATGGCAAGTGTTCCAAGATATTGGATCAGGACGTCAAAGCAAAGCATCATGGGTTCCCTGCTCTCAATGAAATTCAGTTCCATAGCGGTTTTGAGGGCCGCGGCTTCCACCAGTTCGAGGGAATGGGTAGGCAGAAAATATATCTTACTCAATTCGCCAGGCTGATGGCCGCTGCGTCCGGCGCGCTGCAAAAAGCGGGCAACACCTTTCGGGGAACCTACCTGTATTACCGTTTCCACGGGACGGAAATCCACGCCGAGGTCCAGACTTGCGGTACAAACAACGGCTTTGAGTTTTCCGCTGTGCAGGGCTTCTTCCACCCATAAACGCAATTCCCTGTCAATCGACCCATGATGAAGCGCAATTGCGCCTGCCAAATCCGGCGCCACATGCAGGATCTCCTGGTACCAGCGTTCGCTCATTCCGCGGGTATTTATAAAAATGAGGGTGGTTTTACTTTTTTCAATAATGGGAATTACCTTATCAACGAGCTTTATGCCCAGGTGCCCGGCCCAGGGATATTTTTCAATTTCATCCGGGATCACAGATTCAATTTCGATCCGTTTGTAAATAGATGCTTTTACGATAACCGGCGGATGATGCAGTTTGGAAAGCAGCGGAAATAATAATACTTCTTTTGCCTGGTTCAGATTTCCGATCGTTGCAGAAATACCCCAGACAGAAAAAGGGAAATCTTTTTTCAGTGCCCTGGTTTTGATTTGCTGCTTATTTTTTCCCTTCAGTTCCTGGTCCGGAATGTTTTGGGGGTCTTTTCCTGTATGCAAGCTGGTCTCCGGCAAGGGCTGATGAAAAGTTTCTATCAGATTCGCAATACGGGAAACTGCCAGCTCCACCTGCACGCCGCGTTTGGAACCCAGCAACTCATGCCATTCATCAACAGCCAGGATCTTCAGGAACCTAAAAATATCCGGGTACCTTTTTTGGGCAAGGAGCAAATGCAGACTCTCCGGCGTAATGATCAGCACTTCCGGCATTTGCCTTTTCTGTTTTTCTCTTTCACTGATCTCCGTATCGCCGTTGCGGATACCGATTTGCCATTTCATGCCCAGTTCAGCGATAACCTCCGTCATAGCGCGACCAATATCTTTCGCAAGTGCGCGCAAAGGTGTAATCCAAAGTAGGCGGAGACGGTTCCCCGATTTGCTGCTGTAATCTTCCGGATATTCGTTTATGAATTCAATCACCGATCCAAGAAAAACGGCAAATGTTTTTCCGCAGCCGGTAGGCGCGTTCACCAAACCAGAATATCCCCGCGAAATATGTTGCCAGGTTTCCTCCTGGAAGGCAAAGGGAGTCAAACCCCTGGATTCAAACCATGCACGAATCACCTGATATCCTTTACTTTCCTGTAATTGCATGAAATGAATCTTTCCGGATTAATTTTGTAGGTAGAATCTTTACAATGTTTTCAGATACTCAATGATGGCTTTCCTTTCCCGAGCACTGAGTTTATCTCCAAAAGTATGCCCGAAGTTACCATAACCCGGAAGCGTGGTATTGTAAACAGTAGTTCCTCCGGGCGCAGTGTGCTCCTGGTATTTCCAGCCACATTTTTCGTAATCGTATTCAGGGTTGTCAAAATCGCGTGACCAGTACTTTGGTCTTTCCCTGCTGTTCAGCAAGGTCTCCAGATCGGGAACCGAACCGTTATGCAGATATGGAGCTGTAATCCAGATGCCATCCAGAGGCGGTGCTATATAACCATCGAATGGTTCAAGTCTTGCAGGATGATCTCCCTCTGAAAACCAGGAGTTGTTGAACCAATCAACGAATTGTGAACTCTGGTAATTGCTTTTGAAGAGCATGGAATCGGTGGCGATCACGGATTCCGGGATCAGCAGGTTCGGGTATTTTCCTTCTCTGCCTGAGTTACCATGACATTTGGAACAATTTTGAACGAATAGAATTCCGCCTTCTTTAGCCAGTGATTTGTTTATCGCATGAGGATAAGGCGGAGGACGAAGGGATTGGATATAAGCCAGCACATCATTAAAATGACTGTCCACTTCCCTGGATTCCGAAGTGTCGTTTACAGTAAACAGATTGGATGCCATTAAGAATCTGCCGAAATCTCCCCTTCCAAATCCATTATAGAACATTGCGTTCTTCTTCCACAACAACCACCAGGGCGGAACATCGGTTGGAATCACTTCATCAGGAATTTCCAGCATAGGTTCATCGCTCCACAGGAAAGTATGGCGATCCCGATGACTTACCAGCAGGGCCGCAAGCCTGTCTGCTGTATTTACACCCCTGACCTGCGTATTTAATTTCGCTCCTACCGCCTTCACAACTTTCAGAAAAGGTTCAGCTGCTTCATATTTATGCGGGTCTACGTTTCTCAATAACTTCTCTGCCGCAGCAGCATTTTTAGGATCTAGTTTCTGACTCCTTGTGAAATCAATCATTGTGTTTCCTAAACCTATGATAAGCATTCCATCAAAGACCTGCGCGTGACACTGAAGACAATTCGGCGCCACCACCACTTCACCGTTAGCCGCCTTCACAGCAGTATAGTCATATGGTATTTCTTTGTTTTCACCCCCGCGATCCAAATAATTGGTCGAGGCTTTTCCAAAACCCAATTTGAAGTAAGACAAAGGAATCCCGCTTTTGAGATAATCTCCTGTGGTCAGATAAGTGTATCCTTTTTTGGGATCTCCTGTTCTTTGTTTACTGGGTGGAATTGGAACAGGGTCGTCGCCGTTTGACCAATGATAAATTGAGGTAAAAGCCAGACAGGTCGCCGCAAAAATCAGGATCACGAGGAGTTTGTTCATGGGGTAAAAGTAAAAAGTAAAAAGTAAAAAGTAAAAAGTAAAAAATGGTGCGAGCGGGGAAAGCAGCCTACTGGGAATTCTCTTTCATTATTAAAGTAAAAACGAAAGTACTTTCAAACAGATGAAATGTCTGTCATAAAAGATATTAAAATCTTTTACTCATTGCACTTCAATTTTTTACTTTTTACTTTTTACTTTTTCACCCCATACTTCTCCAACATTTGCCTCAAATCCTCCAGCGTATTGATCTCATCTACCTTTTTATCTTTACGCCAGCGGTTGATCCTTGGAAAGCGGAGTGCCACACCGGATTTGTGTCTTTTGGATGCGGCAATTCCCTCAAATGCAATTTCAAATACCAGTTCAGGTTTTACCGTGCGAACGGGACCGAATTTTTCAATCGAATGCTTTTTTACGAAATGATCCACTTCATCGAATTCTTTATCTGTTAAACCCGAATAAGCTTTCGTAAAAGTTAACAATTGGTCTCCGTTTCGGACGGCAAAAGTATAATCCGTGTACAGGTTGCTCCTTCTCCCATGACCCTTCTGCGCATAAACCATCACGGCGTCGATCACCAGGGGATCAATTTTCCATTTCCACCAGTCCCCGCGTTTCCTTCCCGTTTGATAAATCGATTTCTTCCTCTTTAACATCAGGCCTTCGCTGCCGATTTCCCGTGATCGGAGCCGGATCGAAACCAATTCATTCCAGTCATGAAAAGGAATCAGGGGAGAAAGTCGCAACACAGGATGGTGAATTTCCCTGACTACTTTCTCCAGCATGGCCCTTCTTTCCTCCTGAGGTCTTTCACGAAAATCTTCGCCATCATATTCCAGCAGGTCATAGGCAATGAAAGCAACAGGCGCTTCTACCAACTGTTTTTTCGTAATATTTTTTCTTCCAATGCGGGTCTGTAACGCGGCAAAGGGTAGCGGAAAGAAGTCAACCATGTCCGACTCGGCCGTCGACATACAAATAATCTCTCCATCCATTACGATTCCTTCCGGAAGTTGCTCCTGCAAGGGCGCATATTCGGAGAATTTCTCCGTCATGAGTTCTTCTCCCCTGCTCCACACGAACAACTGACCGTTCCGGTGAATGATCTCTCCCCGGATTCCATCCCATTTCCACTCGGCAAACCATTCCGCGGGATCGCCCAGTTGCGGCAGATCATCTTCCAGCGCATAGGCAAGATAAAATGGATACGGACGGGAATGATCCAGGATTACAGAACTGCTTCCGAGTAACTCACTGAATGGAAAGTGAATGGGGTCCCAGTTTCCACTGATGCGGTGAGCAATGACAGAAGGTTCCAGGCGCACCGTTTTTGCCAGCGCATTTACGATCATTTTTTGCGAAACACCGATCCGGAAATTTCCGGTTATCAGTTTATTGAACACAAACATTTCACTCCTGGTCATACGCTTCCATGCATCCAGTATAAATGATTTGCGGTCACCCATATCTGATTTCTCAAGGAGGATCAGTTGTTCCAGATAATGGTGAAGACCCAATCCGGAAGCCTCCTCTTTTCCTTCCGGAACAAGAAGGGAAAGAGTTTCTGCCAGGTCGCCAACAGTATGATAACACTCTTCAAACAACCACGGAGGAATTCCGGTCAGCTCCATACACCATTCCTGCAAGATGGCAGAGGATACGGAGCGCTTAGGTCTGCGTCCACTGAAAATCGCAATGACCCATACCTTATCCCGGTCATCTGCATCCTCAAAATAGCTGACAAGCATTCCAAGCTTATCATTTGTTTTCGTAGATGTGCCTAATGAGATAACGAGGTCTGAAAATTTTTTCATAACTCAAGCCCAGGTTTCCGCTGAAGCAAGTTGCTCTTCCGTTTCCAGTTCTTTTTCATCGCCATATTCTGTTTTTATTTCTTCGGAGTCAATGCCCAATTCATTGAGATAACGGCTGAAAGCAGACTGAAACCCATGTGTAACAAAAATTTTTTCAGCACCTGTTCCACGGATTACCTGAAGTAATCCATTCCAATCCGCATGGTCACTCAGTGCAAAACCGGCGTCCGCATTGCGACGCCGGGCATTGCCGCGAACCTGCATCCATCCGCTGCAGACACCTACAGCAGCGGGAATAAGGCGGTTCATCCAGAGAGAACGGTCTGCTGAAGGCGGAGCGATGATCACAGCTTCTTTGAAATATCCCCTGGACATTTCCGGCGTGACCTTTTCTATCTCCGGCAGATTAAATCCAGACCGGACCAAGGCCTGGTGGGTATTCCAGATAGCTCCATGGGCATAGATCGTAGATGAAATTTCTGTAAGGCAGGATAAAAGCCGCTGCGCCTTTCCCAGGCTATACGCAATCAGGACCGAGTTTTTTCCTTTTTCCCGGTTTTGGTTTATCCAGTTCTGAATATCATAGAATATTTGCTGTTGAGGTTTCCATTTATAGACCGGCAGACCGAATGTAGATTCGGTAACGAATGTGTCGCATTTCAAAAACTCCATTTCCCCGCTTATACCATCATTCTCTGTTTTAAAATCACCACCCACAACCCAGACCTCGCCCTGAAATTCAATCCGTATCTGGGAAGATCCGATGATATGGCCTGCCGGGTAAAGAGAAACACTCACGCCATTTATGGTAATGTGCTCCGCCCATTCTACAGCCTGGCAAACGGGATTACCCAGCCTCAGCTGAAGCAGTGGCATAGTAAAACGATGACATAAATAATATTCGCTGCCCGGTCGCGCATGATCACTGTGGGCATGGGTGATCACTGCCCTTTTTACGGGTTGCCAGGGATCAATGTAAAAATCTCCTGCTGCACAGTAAATGCCTTTCCCGGTAAAACTTAACAAGCCCATGAAAGTAAATTTGTCGCCTAATATACTGCAACAACATTGCCATTGACCTTTTTGATGATATAGAGCTTTTTATTCTCGAGGTAATCGAGCGTAGGATTCTCTTTATTCAGAAAAACAGGCTCGATATCAAAATCATTGAACACTTTAAATTTCCTTTCTCCGACACTACCGCTAAGCTTTCCCTGGTTTGCGTTTAACAGTTGCCCGAAATGCATCAATGTTTCGTATCCCCGGTAAACCATATCGGAAGGCCTTGAATAGAATCGGATTCTGAAATATTGCTGAATAGACAAAACCACACTATCATTCGGATTATTATAAAATGGAGTGGTATAATAAATCTCCTGATCCGCATAAACCGGGTCAGAAAAATCAATTGCGTCCCAGGTGGGCATGCCTAAAATTTTTGTTGTATAGGTTTTATTCAGGGATGCCAGTTGTGTGCAGACCTGTTTTCCGAAGTTCTCATCCAGACTTCCAACCAGAACAATGGTTTTTGTATTGCTGTCCAAGTAGGGCAACAAGTGGCCCGGATCCAAAGCATTGTCGATATTGATGTATTTCATATGCAGAGGCACAGAAGCGGTATTTTTCTCTATGTCAGCAAAATCATTCTTAACGAGATCTTCCTGGGCGCCTTTTTTTCGCAGGTAAAGAATATTTGAGGTGGCCCAGTTGCGCTGAATGAATTTATACAATGCTTCGAAGTGCGATTTCAGTGTTGAATTCAGTATCACTACCTGGGGGTTATTGGTAATGCCTCCGTCATTGGGATAATTCACATTGATAAAGGGTATATCTTTTTCACTTGCTTCCCGGGAAAGCGTGCGGAACTCAGCAACGTTAACATAGCCAATGATCAGGTTTATAGAGTCAAAAACAGGTTCATCCAATACCTGCCCGAGGGTTTTGGTTGCGGAACGTGTGTCGTAGACGGTTATGTCCAGGCTATTGTTGGTTTTTGCCAGCGAATCCGCAGCCAGTTTCAGTCCTTCATAAAATTCCAGACCCGGGTTAATATACTTAGGAAAATTCTGATCAAAGCGGTATTGGCAGGATGCGTCAAAAGCGGAATCCAGGAATAAGGGAAGGAAAACAGCAATATGATAACGGGAGGCAGTATCCTTTGTTTGAGCCAATGAGCTTGACTGTACTGCCATTAGCAATACCAAACCAAGGAGTAATGAACCGTTACATTTCATCCGTTTCTTTTTACTTCGGATTTAATTTTTTTATTAGCCTGATTGAACGGGGTTGATTGATTATCATTCAACGATGCCAGAAATTATTCCCATTCAATGGTTGAAGGCGGCTTACTGCTGATATCGTACACCACACGGTTAATTCCCTTGACCTTATTGATAATATCGCTTGACACCTGGGCAAGGAAATCATAGGGAAGGTGCGCCCAGTCAGCGGTCATTCCATCCACAGAAGTCACGGCCCGCAAGGCGACAGTAAATTCATAGGTTCGTTCATCACCCATCACACCAACACTTTTTACCGGCAGCAGGATGGCGCCTGCCTGCCAAACACTGCCATAGAGCTTATGGTCCTTTAAAGCCTGGGTGAACAGCTGGTCCGCCTGTTGCAACAATTTTACTTTCGCCGGATTTACGTCGCCCAGAATACGGATGGCAAGCCCGGGACCGGGAAACGGATGCCGCTGCAGCAAATCATCCGGGATACCCAATTCCTTTCCAACTTTCCGTACTTCGTCTTTAAACAAGAAGCGAAGTGGCTCAACCAGGCCTAGTTTCATCTTTTTGGGAAGACCCCCCACATTGTGATGGGACTTGATGGTCATAGACGGACCGTGTACGGAAACACTTTCGATCACATCGGGATAAATGGTTCCCTGGCCGAGCAGGTCAATTTCTTCCAGCTTGCCGGCTTCCTTCAGAAAAATTTTAATGAATTGTTTACCGATGGTCTTTCGCTTTTCTTCCGGATCTGTTTTCCCCCTGAGTTTTTTATAAAATATTTTCTTAGCATCAATCCCCTGAACATTCAGGCCAATCCGCTTATACGTATCCAGCACTTCCTGAAATTCATTTTTGCGCAGGACGCCATTGTCAACAAAAATCCCGAATAGCCTCTTTCCGATCGCTTTATGAATAAGCGTTGCGGCCACTGTTGAATCCACGCCGCCGCTGAGAGCCATGATCACTTTCTTTTTGCCGATCTGCTTTTTCAAATGTTCGACGGTGTCATTTATGAAATGCGCCGGCGTCCAGTCCTGCGAGCAACCGCAAATATCCACAAGAAAATTACGGATGATCTTTTTGCCTTCGATAGTATGATACACTTCCGGATGAAACTGGAGGCAGTATAACGGAAAGCCTTCCCCGTTATTTTTAAAAGCCGCATACGGTATCGAATCCGTTGTGGCCAGTACATCAAAACCTGCAGGAAGTTCCAGGATGGTATCCGCATGACTCATCCAGACCTGGCTTAAATGACTCATATCTTTAAACAGCGGATCTTCTTTTATCTTGCTCAGCAGCGCTCGTCCGTATTCACGCTTATCGCTGCTGGCAACCTTGCCACCAAATTCCCGGGCAGTAAGCTGCGCCCCATAACAGATCCCCAGGATTGGCAGAAACCCATGCATGGCCTTAATATTCACTGCAGGGGCGTTCTTGTCATTCACTGAAAAGGGTGAACCGGAAAGGATGACCCCCTTTATGGCGGGGTCGGGGTTGATCTTTTTATGATAAGGAAATATCTCGCAATACACATTTGCTTCGCGAACCGACCGGGCTATCAACTGGGTATATTGGGAACCGAAATCGAGAATGATGATCTTTTCAGTCATGGAGTTGCGAAGATAAAGAAAGGTTTGGCGTTTAGATATTGGGGACGGCCGATTTCCTCTTTACCGCCGCACTGTAACCTTTCTTATGACCATGACGTCCAATCCCTTAAATGATTTTTTCTATTCGGGATAAAATGTGAACTTTTGCATATCAAAAAACAACCATGAAAAAATTGCTTCTTCTTGCGACTACTGTTATGATGCTGGTTTCATGCGGGCGGTTTATGGGCAGACGGATCCGTGGAAACGGTGTGATCAAAACAGAGGAGAGAACCGTCTCGCCTTTCAAACATGTTGAGGCCAGCGGTGCAATCAAGCTGATGGTCTCCCAGGGTGATCTCAAGCCTGTAAGGCTGGAAGGCGATGAAAACATCCTGCCTTATGTTGAGGTGAATCAGGAAGACGACCGGATTAAGATCAGAACAAAACCGGGTTACAATATCAGTCCTACCGGCGACCTTACGGTCTATGTAACAGCGCCTGTTTATAGCAGCATTGAGGTTTCCGGAGCAAGCGATATCAAGGGTACCGGTAAAATCTCCAATCCTGAGAACCTTGATTTGGAGGCTAGCGGCGCGGGTGATATCGAAATGGAAGTAGACGCGCCGGCCTTATCCGCAAAAATTTCGGGCAGCGGAACGGTACGCCTGAAAGGACAGACCAAGGACCTGGACATTGACCTGAGTGGTGCGGGTCATGCTTTTTGTTATGACCTTCTTTCAGAAAACACCAAAGTGGATATTTCCGGTGCCGGAAGTGCAGAAGTATATGCCAGCGTGAAGCTGGAGGCAGATGTAAGCGGAGTGGGCAACGTACACTATAAAGGAAATGCTTCCAATGTGAGCCAGCATGTGAGCGGGGCAGGAAGTGTAAATAAGGAACAATAAATATTAATTAACCAGTTCGCGGGCATTTTCGATTGCAGCGGCCGTGGGTTTCTCACCGGACAGCATCCTGGCAATTACGAGTATTCGTTCTTCGTTATTCAGGAGCTGGATCCTCGTATTCATTTTTTCATTCCTGATTTCCTTATGTACATAAAAGTGAGAATTCCCTTTCCCGGCAATTTGTGGCTGGTGCGTAATACAGATAACCTGCCTGTTCCTGGAAAGGTCCCTGAGAATGATCCCCACCTGCCTGGCTGCTTCGCCCGAAATGCCGGAATCAATTTCATCAAAGAGCAGCGTCGGCATATCCAGCGACTGGGCAACGAGTGATTTTATGCAGAGCATAAGCCTGCTGAGTTCTCCTCCTGAAGCTACTTTCTTAACGGATTCAAACCGGTTACTCTTGTTGGCATCAAATAAGAATTCAACTTCATCCTGTCCGTAAATATTCAGCCTGGTATCCGACAAATCCACCCGGATCCGGGCATTCGGCATGCCCACTTTTTTCAGCAATCCATTTACTTTTTCTTCAAGTGTGGCAACCTGTGCCTTGCGGCCGCGCGACAAACCAACCGCCAGCGCTCCGGCCATTTTTACCAGCGCTTCCGCCTGTTTTTCTTTTGCGTTTATCCCTTCTGCCAGATTCAGCACTTCCTGAATTTTACTTTCAAGCCCCTCCTCCAACCGGATCAATTCCCCCGTTGAGTGCGCATTGTGTTTCTTAAAAAGTTTGTAACCAGTGTGTATGCGCTCGTTGAGTTTTTCAATCTGTTCCGGATCATATTGTATTTCATCATTGATAGATTCAATCTCCCCTGCCAAATCCTGCAATTCGATATGAGCGGAAACCAAGCGCCGGATAATTTCAGCGAATTTCGGATGATAAGCGGCATATGGTTCCAATTGCTGGCCGAATATTCTTATCTGCTGAACGAGAGGCTGCTCCGACTGCTGCATTCCGTATTGGATATTCGCCAGTATGGATTTAATCGCCTCCGAATGACTAAGCAGTTTCAAATCTGCTTCCGCTTTTTCAAATTCATTTTCCTGCAATCCCGCTTGTTTTAATTCAGCCAATAGAAATTTATGATAATCATTTTCTTTGTCTGCCTTCAATTGTTTTTCTTTCAGATTTTCCAACTCCCCCAGCTTTAAACGCAACTCATGAAAAATTTGCTGATACTCTTTGAGCAACCCGCCATGACCTGCCAGGGCGTCGAGCACCGACATTTGAAAACCCGATTCTCCCAACAAAAGGGAGTCGAACTGCTCGTGCAGGTCAACCAGCAGGATACTCAGTTTGCGAAGCTGGTCCAGATTCACAGGCGTGTCATTCACAAAAGCCCTTGATTTTCCATTGGGTGCTATTTCCCGCCGAAGGATCAATTCCTGCTCTGCATCAAGGCCGTTATCAGCAAGAAACTTCTCGATTTCTTTTTTGCCATCAACCTCGAATGATGCCTCCACTATACACTTCTTATTCCTGTCCATCAGCACTCCCATATCTGCGCGTTCCCCCAGGGCGAGAGAAAGTGCGCCGGCTAAAATAGATTTTCCCGCTCCGGTTTCGCCGGTGATCACCTGCAATCCGGAGAACAGGTCCATGGAAACCTCCTCCAGGATAGCATAGTTTTGTATATGAAGATGCCGCAGCATAATTGATCTTTAAAGTATCCAACTAAATATAGGAAATATTTTCATTCATTTCCGCAGCGTTCAATAGCTGCTTTTGCCTTCTGATCCAACGCATTTTTATAGTCGTGTACTTTCATGTCGAGAACCTTCTGAAAAAAAAGAATGGCAGTTTTCTTATCTCCTCTCGATTCATAGATATATCCTATTTGTAAAGCAGCCCGTGCGGCATAGTATTCCCTGCGGTGCTGGCCGAGCCTGATGGTTGTCAGGTATACATCAATGGCTTCATCCTTGCGGTTTAGCGCATCGTAAACCCTTCCCAGGCGATAGGCAAATTCGAGCTGATCGGCCGGACCTGTAAAAGATGAAGAAGTTTTTCCATTGATTAACTGAAGTGCTTCATGATAATATCCTCCATCATTCAGCAGGCGCGCTTTCAGCAGCAAGGCATTTGGCCATCGGCCGGCCTGGGCGTCTTTCATGGCCTGCTTATCGGCTTCAGTTTCCGTATTACCCATTCGCAAAAGCCTCGACCTTGCATGTGCTGCTTTTTCCGGCTGGCCCCGTAAATAATAAATCCAGCTCAGTTTCTGTAATACTTCCTTTACAAAAAATTTCCCTTTGAACCGTGTCAGAAAACGTTCCAGGTAAAAAGCCGCGGCAGGATCCAGATGGTCAGCTTTTGCATAACCTATTTCCAGATCCCATACAGGCATATCCAGATATTCCGGATCCTGGTTCATTTTCTGAATCACCTGTTCGGTAAAAGCAGCCTGCTGATTGTTCAGATAAAGATTGGCCGCGAGATATGCAAACAAATGGTTATTTCGGATATCCAGCTGCTGGCTGCGGATGAATTCGAAAACTTCTTCTCTTTGATTGAGGATATAGAATTTCAGGTAGAGATAATAAAATGCGGCTTCTTCATGAAATAATTGGGCAAATGGATCGGAATTGCCAAGTACGCCTTCAACCATATGCATCCCATCTTTAATTGTTCCTTTTATTCCAAGTAATCCACTCAACCACTGATATCCGGGTGGGATGGTACCTGCGGCCACCTGCATTGCGCCCTGAAGCATCAGGGAGGGCTGAAAGCCTGAAAACCGCTGCAGGTTCTCCTTGTTTAAAAGAAAGGATCTTCTGAATAGCCAGGCGGCATCCCAGCGATCCCCGAATTTTATTTCAACAGCAGCCCACTGAAAATAAATAACAGACCGGGTATACAAAGCAAAAGGAGATTCTGAATCTCCCTTTTTCATCAGGGTTAAACGCTGATCCTGCCAAGGCTTTCTGCGTTGATATTCTGCCGGGTCCTCATTAAAAAACAGTGTGAAAAAATCTATGTAGTTGTCCAGAAAATAAGGAATGAGATTGTATGGATGGGCCTTTTTTTCTGCGTCGAGGAGCGTTTTTCCAGCGTTGAGTTTTAGTTGGATAATTTCCTGGTATGCTTTACGGCAGGCGGAATCGAAATCGTAATGATATTGTGCGCATGCAGGAGGGAAATTTGTGGCTGTAAAAAGCAACGAAATACAAATGATCCGAATGGAAAAATACCTGCAGGCAAACATGACTGCAAGTTAATCGAGTCATGCAACCAGCGAAATGTTATTTCACTTCTACCACATCGTTGAGATCGTTGTCAACCAAAATCCGGCCGCAGTTTTCGCAAACAATAATTTTTTTGCGCTGGCGGATTTCACTTTGACGTTGGGGAGGGATGGCATTGAAACACCCGCCGCAGGCATCTCTCACAACTGGCACAACAGCCAGGCCGTTGCGGTAGTTGGTGCGGATGCGATCGTATGAATGCAATAAACGGGGTTCAATTTTTTCTCTGGCTTCGGAAGACAGTTTGGCAAAATGGCGTTCTTCTTTTTCTGTAGCGGCAATGATCTTATCGAGTTCTTCTTTCTTATTCTTCAAAACTGTTTCCTTGCTCCCAATGGCTTTCTTGGCCTTATCCAACAGGATCACTTTCTCTGCCACTTCTTCGTTGGCATCCTTAATATGTTTCTCAGACAGCTTTACTTCGAGCTGCTGCATTTCAATTTCCTTGTTGATGGCTTCGAACTCGCGGCTATTCTTGACGTTCTGGCTCTGCTTATCATACTTCTTGATCAATTCGTCCGCATCTTTCATCGCCTGTTTTTTCTGGCTGATGAATTCCTGAATTCCATTGATCTCCTCTTCGATCCGGGTCTGTCGGGAATTCAATCCCAGGATCTCGTCTTCCAGATCGCTTACTTCCATTGGAAGCTCTCCTTTAAGTACTTTATATTCGTCTAATTTGGATTCTATCTTTTGAAGGGCGATAAGGGAAGCTAATTTTTCTTCAACAGAAAATTCTTTGACGTTGGGCATAGTTTATAAATAATAATTGACGGGATTTGTTGCGGTTCCCGCTTTAAGGACGGCAAAGTTAGGAAATTTTTCGTGTATTGCGTCACAGATCAGATCCATGGTATATTGCTCACTTTCATAGTGCCCAATGTCTGCCAGAACCAATCTCCCTTCCGCTTCGAAGAATTCATGGTACCTGATGTCCGCTGTAATGAAAAAATCAGCTTTTAAGGCTAAAGCGTTGGTAATCAAAAAGCTACCTGCACCTCCACAAACGGCGACCCGTTTTACCATCCTTCCGGTCAAGGGGCTGTGGCGAATGACCGGAACCCGGAACTGCTGTTGAAGCAGGGAGAGGAATTGGTTTTCATTGAGCGGCTGTCTGAGTTCGCCAATCAGGCCCGAACCGGCGCCCGCCTGTCCTTCTCTTGCGGATTCAGTTTTTGGTTGCAGGAATTGCCTGTCATCCAACCCAAATTTGGCAGCAATGGCCGTATTAACCCCCGGCAAAACATTATCCAAGTTGGTATGGATGGCATAAACGGCAATTTCACGCTTAACAGCCGCAATTATGGCTCTACCTGTTCCGGCATGGCGGCTGATTTGTTTTAATCCCTTAAAAATCAGGGGGTGGTGGGTGATCAGCAGATTACAGCCTTTTTTGGCGGCTTCCTCCACAACTGGTTCTGTGGCATCCAGGCTGACCATGGCCGCCCGGCATTCGTCCTCTTCGGTTCCCAGGAGCAGCCCGCTATTGTCGTACGCCTCCTGATATGGCAAAGGCGCCAGGTCTTCGAGGACCCTTGTGATATCTGAGATCTTCATCCGTTGAAATTAAGTCCTTTTCATTTTTTTTACAGAAACTCATTAACTTTCACAAAACGACAATTATGAAAAAGACTATGCTCATCGTGGTAGTTTTGGCCATATTCGGATTTACAAGATCGGGTAAATCGCAATTCCATTCTGGAAACACACTTACTCAGGAAGAACGTGCTTTTGCCGTAAAATACATGGAAGAAACGAGAGATGGTCTGATTAAAGATCTGGAGGGGCTCTCCCAAAATCAGCTACAGTTCCGGACTGCCCCGGATAGATGGAGCATAGCTGACTGCGTTGAGCATATAGCCATTTCAGAATCTTTTCTTTTTCAGGCTGTGCAAATGAGTCTAAAAAAAGAGGCGGAGCCAGGAAAAAGAGATTCGATAAAGGTAAGTGACGAACATTTGATCAAAGCGTTAACGGACAGGTCCCATAAAGCACAGGCACCGGAAATGCTAAAGCCAACCGGAAGATTTAGATCAACCAGGGATGCGCTGGCCGCTTTCCTTGAACAGCGTAATAAGAATATCGAATATGTCAAAACCACGAATGATGATCTCCGGAATCATTTTTTTTCGCATCCCCTCCTGGGTACAATCGATGATTATCAGCTCCTGCTCCTGATAACAGCTCATAGCCGGAGACATACGCTGCAATTAGAAGAAGTTAAGGCAGATGCGGGGTTTCCTAAGAATTAATACCATTCATTTTCTCTTCGTTGATGGTTGATGGTTGATGGACTTATGGATGAACCCGCACCTTATTACCATCAACTTCAACCATCAACTTTTCATTCAATGACTTTTTCCACTCTTATAAGCTTTCCATCCGCATTAAAACCTTCCAGAACAATGCGAAGTTTATGTGTAACATCATTGTTGTAAAAAGTAAAACTCAGATTCGTGTTTCCTTTTTCCGTAAGCACATATGGGTTCCAGTATAAAGTGGTCCGAACATCCTGTATCTCATTATTTGGATTACGAAGATAATCGGGTGAAAAAAACTGACGGACGGGAGAATATCCAATGATCCTGGCCTGATCTAATCCCTTGATGGAAGGATCCGGGGTTTTTTCGCTTCCTTTCTTGGTATACACGGCAATTACACCACCGGCACCACCGCCGAATCCCACGCCCGAGCCTGGTCTGAATACTTTTACCATGGCAATATCCGGGACGGACATTGATTTAAGCTGATTGGCGTCTATCTGCATTTCATTCAAATACAGTGAGGGCGTCGAACCCCTCCAGGTAAGCGAAGGGGGAGTTCCATCAACGATCTGGAGGCCGGCCACTTTCCCCTGGAGATAACTTAAAATATCCTGATATCCAGCCGAAGCAGGATCCGTCATGAGATTAAATGTGGAAGCGTCACCTCCGCTGAAAAGACCGGAGGTATAAGTTTCATCGAGCTTTTCGTTTTCAGACTGGATCCTGCCTTTTACGGTAACTGCTGCCAGGGTTTGTACTCTATGGTTTTCCTCGTTCCTGAGTCTGGCCGCTTCCTCAAACACCAATTTGTTTTTTCGCATCAGGGCGGAATCTTCAGGCGACCAGGGTGGAAGGGTCAATGCAAGAGTCTTCAGGTTTCTCGGACCTTTATACAAGCCGGTATTAAAAACTACGGCAGCTTCATTGGACAGTTTATGGTTCACGTTAAACTGATAATAGGCCTTTGCCGTATCATAAAAAATCATTCCGGAAACACCAAATTTTCCTTTGGAAATCCGCGGAACATTCAGCATTTTAATACTTGAATCTTTGTTCTGAAGAATTACATTCAGATTTTCATCCGGCGCGATATGAGTCACATCAACACCCAGCACTTCAGCGTTTAAGGAAAGGTAATCCTCGATTGGATATTTGATAACCGGGGTTTTCCCGCGTGTGAGCAGATCCCAGCGAAACCGGCGCCACCCATGTGTCAGCATCACCAGGTCCAGCTGAGCTGCCAGGGAATCAGAATTATTTTGAAAATAATAATAAGGATCCTTTACATACCCGTGAATATCCCCCGTAAGCAAGAGTCGCGAAATGATATTATCATCAACGTTCTTTTTTCCGTCCACTTCTTCATCCGTAACTGCAAGGGACATATTGCAGTTCATGGAATCCGGAACCACGATCTCCAAAACATTACGTCCCCTTTTCTGAACGCCTTTTGAAGTCATCGTAATTTTAGGATCGAATCGGTAGTTATCGTTATTTACAAAGACCACGCGCTCGGCCAGTGGCGTTTGATTCATATCAAATACAGTAACCTGAAGTACACCTGTTGGAAGCTGGGTGATAGGAATATTGCCCCCGCTCATAAAGTTATCTTTCAGATTCACGATGGCCTTATAAATCATTTGCTGATTCATGTGCGCAATCACGGTCAGTTTTTGATATATTTCACTATCGGGCTGGCGGGCCACAGAAAAGATCAGTTTTTGGCCTCCGCTGAGCACGCGCAAAACAATGCCAGCGGATTTAACCGGCGGCAGATCCGTCCGGTGCTCCGTGCCTTTATTATCCTGCCAGGTGGCATAGAATACATCCGATTTGTCCGGAGTAAGAATGAATTTTCCCATGCCGTTATGTTCCGAAGAAAACTCCAGCAGGTTTTTGCCCGAAGCATCATGCAATACTCCGGTAACTTTGACCGGCTCCCCATATGCATCATCGGCTTTGAAGGCAATATTATTTTCAATGCCTGCTATCATGTCACCGCCTTCCGGGAAAAAATGGAGACTGATTTCTGTTGAGTTGCTGCCGGCAGCGGCAGCTGTAAGGCCGGCGATGCGCAGGTCCTTTTCAAATACATAGCTGGTATCGAAATTGAGCATCCAGGTGGTATAGGCTCTGATATGCACCCGTGAGCCTTTAAAGTCAGCAGGTATGTCGAAATTTCCGGCCGTTGTAGATTCAACCAGTGGAGAAGTTTTTCGCTGGAGAAGATTTCCTGATGCGTCATACAATTCCACATAGAAATTCTTGCTATACGGAGAAGGATCAAACCCCGTAAACACATAAGCTTTGTACCAGATCGTTTCACCCGGATTGTACACCCGCTTGTCAAACTGAAGATATGCTTTTTCCTGCGGGAATTTTTCAGCATACACCTGCATCATGGAATCAATCTTCTGGGCAACTGCCAGGCATGGTACAAGAATAACAGCAAATAACCAGAGAGAAAGATGTTTCCGATTCATATGGTAAAAATTAGGGCAAATCTCTGTTATCTTGCCTAAGAAATAAAACCGTTTTTTATTTTTAACGATAATTGAGATCCGATGGTGAAAATTTCCTCAGCCAAACAACTATATAAGGAATACAGGGATCATATGGCGAAGCTGGCCGATACACGCAATGCACTGGCCCTTATGCAGTGGGATCAGGAAACATATATGCCTCCTAAAGGTGGCGGTTTCAGGGCGCAGCAAATCGCCAGCATTTCCGAACTGGCTCATGGTCTGGCTACTTCAGAAAAACTGGAAGGGCTATTGAAGTCATTAAAAGATCACGCAGAGCTGACAGAACCTGAAAGAAAAAATATTGAACTGACCGCGGTTGATTTTGAAAAACAGAAAAAATACAGTCCGGAGTTTGTCCGGCGAATGAGTGAGACTATCTCCAGGAGTTTTAATGCCTGGATAATTGCCAAAAAAGAAAATAAATTTTCTCTTTTTGAAAAAGAACTGGATGAACTTATTCAGCTCAAGAAGGAAGAAACCCGGATCCTTGGATTTGCCGGACATCCTTATGACGCGTTACTTGATGAGTTTGAGAAAGGAATGACGGTGAATTTGCTGGATAAGATCTTTTCCGATTTAAAACCCCGGTTAACAGAAATCTACGCGAGCATCACGCAGACAGCACAGGTGGATAATTCCTTCCTGCTAAAACACTTTGAAAAAAATAAACAATGGGATTTTGGGATGAAGATCATCCGCGAACTGGGATTTGATTTTGATGCGGGACGCCAGGATCTTTCGGCGCATCCATTTACTACCAGTTTCAATAAAAATGATGTTCGCATAACCACGCGCATAAAGGAAAATGATTTTAATAGCATGACCTGGAGTTGTATTCATGAAACCGGACATGCTTTGTACGAACAGGGATTGCCCGAATCGGAATATGGATTGCCTTCCGGAGAATACGCCTCGCTTGGTATTCATGAATCCCAGTCCCGCTTATGGGAAAATCAGGTAGGAAGAAGTCTGGCGTTCTGGCAATTTCATTATCCGGGTTTGCGTAATTTATTTCCTGAGCAGTTAGAAGACATTTCGCTGAACAGTTTTTATAGTGGGATCAATATGGTGAAGCCTTCACTTATTCGAACAGAGGCTGACGAACTAACTTATCATTTCCATGTCATGATCCGTTATGATATCGAAAAAATGCTGATAAGCGGAGAGTTGGAGACCCCGGACATTCCGGCATGCTGGAAAGAACAATATCGGAAATATCTGGGCGTTACGGTTCCCGGCGACCAGGAGGGTTGTTTGCAGGACGTCCACTGGAGCCATGGTAGTTTCGGATATTTTCCCACTTATAGTTTGGGAAGTTTTTATGCCGCCCAGTTTTTCCATACTGCCCAGAAAGGATTACCGACCTTAAAGCAGGATGTGGAACAGGGAAATACCTCGGGATTGCTGGGTTGGCTAAGGCAACGGATATATGTTCATGGCCGTACTTATAACAGTGAGGAGTTGTGTGAAAAGGCTAGCGGGGAGCCCCTGAAAGTGCAGTATTTTCTGGATTATTTGCTTGACAAATACAGGAAAATTTACCAATTTTAATGCCCATCGAATGCTTCTTATGAAAAACCGGCTACTTTTGTGCACTGTTTTTAGTTACCTGCTGATTTGCCCATCTGCATGTAAAAAGTATATCAACAGCCAGGAAGAAAATATTATAGTTAATCTTGTCACCAATGGAACCTGGCGTGTAACGAAGTACCTGGATAATCAAACCGATATAACCGATAGTTTTGCGGGTTATGTATTTCAGTTTAATCAGAACGGTACGGTTCAGGGCATATTGGGGGGGCAAAGCACAGCAGGAACCTGGGTGGCCAATGTGGATGCAAGAACCATTCAAGCCGATTTTCTGAGTGCCGGGGATCCATTGAAGGAGTTGAACCATACCTGGAAAATCACGGATAGCTATTCGGATTCCGTATCCGCCCAAACGGCCGTTGACAGTACTTACAATTTCCTGGAATTGCATAAAAATTAATCCAGGCATCATCCTTTCCAAAACCAGCTATTGACTTGTCCCTATCTAGCGGTAAACCCTTAAAAGGAAGTATTTTCGCTTGTACGGCCCTAAAACTTACAATTTTGAGCCTGCTTCCGCGTTATGAAGCAACGTAGTAAAGATATTTCCGCTTCTATATATCTTCTGCCAATCCGAACACCCTTTAAATCTTTTTCCAAGCCCTTAGATGGAAAATTATGCAATTCCCTTTGAAAGCTAATGAAGCATTTCATCCTTAAATCGCTATCCGTTGAATAGAAAACTACTGTTGTTACCTCTCTTACTGCTGGTAACTGTCTGCACTGTTTTTGCACAGGCACCTGTTGCAAAAATCAACGCAACGCCCATTGCGGGCTGTGCTCCGCTGGGTGTATCATTTAGTGATGCTTCAACGGGTAGTCCCACATCCTGGAATTGGGATTTCGGAGGCGTACCGCCCGCAGTTAATCCGGCTACAGGCACAAACCCAAATGCGGCCGTTATATACTCTGTTCCCGGAACCTACGCGGTTAACCTTACTGTAACTAATGCCTTTGGTTCAAGCACGGCAACGCCAGTCACCATTACGGTATATCCGGTCCCCACTGCAGATTTTACCTCGAGTATTACAAGCGGTTGTTTTCCAATTTCGGTCAAGTTTACAGACAATTCAAATCCGGGACCAGGCGCGTCCATCGTCAGCTGGACCTGGTCATACGGCGACGGGAACGTGGATCTGAACATTCAGAATCCCACGCATCTATACACTGCCGGAGGCAGCTTTCCTGTTAATTTATATGTCCAAAATAATTACGGATGTCATGGTACTGCAAATATTAAATCCGGCGCCATTGTATTAACCGATGGGGTACTTCCGAATTTCAGCACTGCCCTGTCGAACAGTTGCACCCCGCCTGTGACCGCCACTTTTACTAACCAGACAACAGGTCCTCCTGGAGTACTCACTTATGTTTGGGATTTTGGAGACGGATCACCAACATCGAATGTAACCTCGCCTGTACATCCTTATGCCGCAGTGGGCCCATATACGGTAAAGTTGTTGGCGACAAGCTCTCAGGGTTGCCAGGCCACGGATTCGGCAGTTGTAACTATTACTTCCAGTCCGAATAATTCCAATTTTACCTACCAGTCCAGCGTTTGTATTAATTCTCCGGTGACTTTTACCAATACCTCCTCTCCTTTCCCTACGAGTTCGAGCTGGGATTACGGCGATGGTTCACCCCTGGATAATGTCAGAAATGGCCTACACACGTATGCAGCTGCTGGCACATATCATGTCACCCTGAACAATACATTTGCAACCTGTAATGGTTCCGTGACCCAGGACATCACGGTAGTCAACGCGCCAACTGCGGCATTTACCGGCACTAACCTGTCTGGTTGCCAAACACCATTAACTGCAAGTTTTACAGATCAATCAGTCGGTGCCACATCCTGGTTATGGAATTTCGGAGACGGAACCACATCGAATCTTCAAAATCCAACTCATCCATATAATGCTTACGGCAGTTTCAATGTTACCCTTACTGCATCAAGTGCAACAGGATGTTCAAATTCTTTAACAAAATCAGCTTTCGTAAACATATCAAAACCAATTGTCAGCATACCAAATCTGCCTGCGTTTGGCTGCGCTCCGTTTACCTATAACCCATCCTTGTCTGTGACCGCAGTAGATGGAGTTGCCAGCTATCATTGGGATTTTGGAAACGGGTTTGTTTTTAATGGCGTTTCCCCACCAGCGCAAACTTACGCAAGTGGCTCTTATACAGTCAGCCTGACCATTACCACCAATGGTGGTTGCATTGCAACTGCAACGGGCACTGTACTAGTAGGGACCACGCAGCCGGTCACTAATTTCTCGGCCATACCAACATCGGCCTGCGTCGGACAAAATATTCAATTCACT
>Ga0182024_10005360_pt1 | contig 28809 bp, 24 predicted proteins | sample P32metaG_FD_120480 | JGI IMG/M metagenome (GOLD analysis project Ga0182024, IMG submission 120480) | Permafrost microbial communities from Stordalen Mire, Sweden - P3-2 metaG (Illumina Assembly) | ecosystem: Environmental > Terrestrial > Soil > Wetlands > Permafrost | place: Sweden: Stordalen...
CATGAACCCATCACCATCACCCACCGAATATATTCTTGCCTTGGCCCGCTCGTTTCCTTGTCTGAAGCCTAAACTTCGGTGGTGGAATCCTGCGAACTTTGATGCCGAGGATTTCCATGACATGATTGGAGGTTGGTCGAGCAGTGAACGTCAGGCCGCTCATTTCATTCTGACCGTTTGGAATCCCGGTTATGCCCGAGATCGCGGCTGGACTTTCGATGTCGTGGATGCGGTCTCGTCCCTCGATCCTGTCAATCGTGCGCCTATTATCGATTGGATGGTCCAGCCTTACTATCCTTAGCCGGGTCGTCTTCCCTCGATGTAACGTTGAGGGGGATCGCGGCGTCTCGGTCCTTCCATAGAGCAACTCCGCCTCAGATTTTGGCTTGTGATCGGCGGGCGCCATTCTCCTCTTGGGAATGACGTCTTCGGTCAGCACCGAGTCCAATCCTACCTCTGGAGCTGCGTTTTCGGTAACTCCTCTGAGATTGTTGCAGCGCACGAAAAAATCTTCCCTGAAATCATTGGAATGTGTCAGCCTTTTCGCTAGGGTCACCGTTCCTTCGGAGCAACGCAGCTCATAACTCGGACAGGTCGCATAGTGGTTTAGTGCGCTCGCCTGGAAAGCGGGTGTGGGGTTAAACCCACCGTGGGTTCGAATCCCACCCTGTCCGCCATGTTATTGAGCTTCCGCATGTTATGATGGTCGCTTCGATCTCGCCTTATGTCTTTGTGCCTCGCCTGGAGGCTTGGAAAGAACGTTTGGTTTGCCTCGGATGCACGCCTCAGCCTAGGAAGCGACAAGGGGCCATAACGGAAAAAGAAACCAGGTAGAGAGCAATTTCGCTGGTCGCTGTATCAAACTGTGCTCTCGGGATGGTTTCCGCCTAGTGCCCAGCGGAGTGTTAGTGTTTCGCAGAGCCTTCGGATGCCGGTGGGCGGATGCCATTTTCCTCGCACACTTCTTTGACGAGGTGGAGCGCGATCAATGCCTTCGTGAAGCCGACGTAGACGATGCTTTGAATGACGACTTCGATAATCTCCTCCATCGAGCAACCAGCGCGGCAGGCCCCCTGGATGCGGAGACGTAAATGCGATTTGCCGTCTCCGAGTGAGATGAGGCTGGCGATGGCGATCAATTCCTTGAGTTTCGGTTCAAATATCTGCCGTGCGTGGATTTTTCCAAATGCAAACGCGACATAATACTCCGCGAAGTCGGTGGAAATTTTCTTCAACTCCTCGACGAATGCCGGACCGGTCTCCGGATCGATGGCCGAGATTTCTTCCAACCCTTTCAAATAAGATTCTGGCACAATACAACCTCCAGTTGGGGCTTAGGGTTCTCAACGCAAACATTCGGTCTTTACCTTGCCCCTCGGTAAAAACGCTGGGAAGCGACGATATAAGCACGTTGCGTGAAAATGGCACGCAAATCCGCCCACGCACGTTAAGATTCTGTGACGGAAGGTCTCCGGCGACACTACTAAGTAGTCCTTAGTAGTCGTGGAATTTTCATCTTCGACTGTGATCTACTCGAAGCTCACCTATGAAAAATCTATCCACCGCCCGCATTTCTCACTTGCTCGATTACGATCCGCTTCTTCTGCTGAACCTGCGACGATTACCCGGTCGCGTCAGCGTTCGGGGTGCCGCCGCGCTGCTTAATTTCGAGCCTGTCGCCATCAGGACGCTAATTGCGCTTCGTCTTCTCAAGCCGCTGGGAAATCCCCACAGCAACGAGCACAAATACTTTTCCAGCAGCACGCTGCTTCGGCTGTCCGACGATGAAAAATGGCTGGATGAAGCGACCAAGGCGCTGATGAAGCATTGGGCCAACAAAAACGCCCGCAGGGGCACCAGCCGCGCACCGGCAAATGTCATCGCGGTCTTGTCGTCAAAATCCAGAAGGCCGGAATAAACCGTCCGTTTACGCTCACCGTCTGAAGGAAAGAGAACGCTATGCTAAACGTATTTCTCCACGACAACCACGCCATCTACCCGGTCGTTTTCCGCGACAAAGAATACATCTTCTCGATAAATCGAGCCGGCAGAGGCATCTGCCAGTGCGAAAGTGATGCCAGGGCAGCAATGCAGCAAGAAGATGGCACGATGATGATACGGGCCATCATGGGAGATAAGAAGGCTGGAAAGCGTCTGGTCGAATTGGACGAGGAATTTTGCCTTGATGTAAAATTACCCAAGTGGCTGGCAGATCTCATTTGGGTGGGATGGGACGAAATAGACCGGGATGACGAGAATACGGGCAAATTGACGCCCGAGGCTCTTGCGAGAGAAGATCGAATTGATGTGGCGCTCTTTCCGATCATCGAAAGGTATTTCCTTCAAGAAAAACAGGCGTCTCTTCCATGACATCCCTAGACATAGAACGTCAACGATTTCTGAGCTTGCCGCACTATCCTGGGCGGTTAAATGCGAAGGAAACGGCTTGGTTTCTTGGCTTCGCTCCGCACGAAATTCCCATGCTGGTTGGAGCACGGCTAATCGAGCCGCTGGGTCATCCGCCAGAACATGGCCTCAAGTTCTTTCTGAGGGCCGATTTGGAACCGCTTCGAGATGATCGGGGTTGGATGGATGAGGCATCAGATGTGATCCTCGATTACTGGAAAAAACAGAACCTTAGAAGAGGCGTAAAGAAAGGATTGGCGATAAAGAAAGGTAGGAAAGGGGAGGGAGGACTACCTACAGAAAAACCTACAGAAGAATATGATCTCCAAGTTAACGAAAGTTAGATTTGATAAGAGGTAGGTTTGCCTGCGTTCAGAGGGAAAAGTTCGAAATCGACACTATGTTAACTGGGTCATTACAATCCTGTCGATACAGCCGATCACTACAGTTAGCGTTACGCTCATTGTGACTTCGAATGATAAAGCGCGTGGCATTCCCGGGCGATCTGCCAGTCTTCCCGTGACTTCACAATCAGGACGCGCACAGGAGTTTTCGGGAGCGAAATATCCGTATCGATGGGTGAAGTCGCATTCTTTTCGAGATCAACTTCCACACCCATAAACTTCAACGGTTCGCAGGCGCGGGAACGGACGAGAGGTTCGTCTTCCCCAATGGCATCGGTGAAGACGATGGCGTCAGGGCGTCCGTCAAGCGAAGCTATCATCTGGCCGATACCGGCCCGCAAACGATGAATGAAGACATCCATGGCGAGTTTGGCTCGTTGGTTCCCTTTGCTGGCCTCCGGCACCAGAATTCGGGTATCGCCCGGAAGACCAGAAAGGCCCTGCAACCCGCTTTCCCTATCGAGTATTTTCTCCAATTTATCGACGTCTGGATTTTCTCTTATGAGAAAGAGCAGGATACCTGGGTCGAGGGCTCCGGATCGCGTGCACATGGCGATTCCGTCCATGGGAGTAAAGCCCATCGTGGTATCGACGCTTTTACCCCCAATGGTGGCAGCCAGCGAACATCCGCCGCCCAAATGGCAGATAATCAATCGCAACGCGGGATCGTTCTCGCGTTTGAGGAGTCGGGCCGCCTGGCCCGAGGCCCAGCGAAAGCTGGTACCGTGAAAGCCATAGCGCCGAATCCCTTTCTCCAGCCATTCAAAGGGGCCGGGATAGGTCGAAGCTGCTTCGGAGAGGGTACGATGAAAGCTCGTATCAAAGACGGCGATCTGCGGAATTTTTGATCCAAGTATTTCCCGGGCCACTTGGATGCCCTCCAGATTTACCGGGTTATGCAATGGAGCAAAGGCGGCCAAACGCTGGATGATGGATTCGACATTGGCATCCACAATGACAGCCTTCGCGAAATCAACGCCTCCATGAACGACGCGATGCCCCACGACGTCGATCTCGGACGTTCCTTTCAAGACTGCCGATTTATCTTCCTGAAGTCGTTTCAACAAGTATTCGACCTGTTTCTTTGACGAAAGATCGGACGGAAGAGTCTTCCGTTCCTTTTTTCTACCTTCGCATTCTATGGTTAACGAAAGCTCTTGCGCCGTGCTACCGGGGTCGGTCGCCTCGATAGCCGCTTTCCAGACCGGCTCTAGCGGTTCGGCCGGAAGAACATTCTCAAGCCGGAACAACGAGCATTTGTGGCTTCCGCTTCCAGCATTGAGTACCAATATATTCATAATTATTTCGACTTACCTTCGTGATCGGAGCCAGCGAGCAGCTTGCGAATAGACTTCAGCTCTAGCCGCCGCTTCTCGGTGGTCTTCGGATAGGCCATCTTCAGATCGGTGAAGGCGTCCAAAACGATTTGGGAAACGATTAGCCTGGCATTATCTTTGTCGTCGGCGGGAACGACGTACCAAGGCGCGTGATGAGTACTGGTTGCGCTTAGGCAAGCCTCATAAGCCTTCACGTAATCATTCCAGTATTTCCTCTCGTGAATGTCCGCGAGGCTGAATTTCCAGTTCTTGTCCGGCTCGTCGATTCGTTCGAGGAACCGCTTTCGTTGTTCGTCCTTCGAGAGATGAAGAAATATTTTGACCGTCCGCGTTCCATTCTCGAAGAGGTGGTCCTCCAAGTTCACGATAGAGCGGTATCGATTTGTCCAAATGTCTTTCTCGTCGCGTAACTCTTCTGGGAGCCCCTGGCTGCGTAAAATCTCCGGGTGCACGCGAACGACCAGCACTTCTTCGTAGTAAGAACGATTGAAGATTCCGATCCGCCCGCGTTCCGGTAGATGGCAGGTTGTGCGCCAGAGGAAGTCATGTTCCAGTTCCTCGGCGCTCGGCTGTTTGAAGCTGAAAACCTCGCAGCCTTGTGGATTGATGCCGGACATGACGTGGCGGATCGCACCGTCCTTTCCGGCGGCATCCATCCCCTGGAAAACCAGCATCAAGGCATAGCGGTTGGACGCGTAGTGGAGACGTTGGAGCGATGTCAATTCCTCAACGTGCTCCCTGAGATGCTTTTGATACTGCTTCTTCGACTTGCAATAGGGCTTAACCATCGTCGGTCTCTTACCGAGATCGACCTTTTCTCCGAATTCCACGCGGAAATCTTTTGAGTCAATTTTCATAATCATTCCTTCACTCTAAGTGGCGCGGTCGCGACTGCTTATTTATGGGCCTTATCAAGAAGCATCTTTGTGAGCATCCTGCTCCTTCTTCTCCCATTCCTGAACTGCTCGAACTTCTTCCCTTCCTAATTCCTCGTAGAGTTCATGGACTCGCTTGACGAGCTGTGGTGTGACTTCGGACGGAGCCTTTACTTCGGGTTTGGGCTCAACCTTGGTTTCTGGCTTCGGCTCGGTCTTGGCTTCCGGTTTTAGCCCATCTTTTACTTCGGGCTTTGGTTCGTCTTTGACCTCGGGCTTTAACTCCACTTTTACCTCGGGATTCGGCGTGTCTTTTGCCGCAGGCTTAGACTCCGCTTTGGAGTCAGGTGCCGGTTCGACCTTGGCTTCCGGTTTGGGCCCGTCTTTGACTTCCGGCTTCGTTTCCGCTGCGGCTTGGTGCGCAGGAACGGCTTTAATTGGATCGAAGATTCGGTAGGCCAGCAGCTTGATGCGATCATTAATCAGAAACCAAATGAGTGCGTAGCCCCACACGAATCCGGCCCATTTCCAGCCCAAAGGCGTCATAAAGACCCCATACACCGCGATCAACGTCGCAACGATTTGTGTGCCGAGCACGGCCATCCACAAAATCCGCGCCGGACGTATTGACCAGAACGGCCCGCGCGTGCGCGTCAGGAAAATTGTTAGATGTCCGGCTACGGACAGCTTCAAATACATCAAGGTCTGAATGTGCGGACGGTCGAGGTGGAAGACACGCTCGCCTAAGTAGAATAGCCCAAACGCCGAGACCACTCCGATAACGCCCAGAACTGTGGAAATTCCGAGGACCATGCGCATGTTCCAGGCCTCGGGCTGCGCCTTGTAGCGCACATTGTCGTAAGCAATGGACAGAATGGCTCCGTCATTGAGCAACGCCAGCATTACGATCATGACCGCCGTCAGCGGATAGAAATTGAAGACGAGGATCGCCAGCGTCATGAAAAACAGCACCCTCAACGTTTCAGCAATGCGGTAGATCGCGTAACTGTTCATTCGCTGGAAGATGCGACGGCTCTCCTTAATCGCGTCGATGATAACCGATAGGCCCGGCGTCATGAGCACGATGGCTGCCGCTGCGCGCGCAGCGTCGGTCGCGCCCGACACGGCGATGCCGCAGTCGGCTTTCTTGAGAGCCGGCGCGTCATTGACGCCGTCGCCGGTCATGCCGACGAGATGGCCGCGCTTTTGCAACACATCCACGATATGAAATTTGTGCTCGGGGAATACCTGCGCAAAACCGTCGGCCTTCTCGATTTCCTCGGCGACCTCATCGGTCTCCTGCTTCTTGGAGTCACCTAGTGCAGCGGCATCGAGAATGTTCGTGCCCATGTCCAACTTCTTCGCGGTTTCCTTCGCGATGGCGAGCGCATCACCTGTGACCATCTTGATCTTCACGCCCATTTTTAGCGCCGTCGCAATAGTTTCCTTGGCGTCCTCGCGTGGAGGATCAAATAGGGGCAGTACGCCGACAAACTGCCACTGGTCATTGCCCTCCGCTCGGGCAACGCCCAGCGAACGAAAACCGCGCGCCGCAAATTCGTTGACCGCTTTGTCGACGTCAGGCTTTACCTGTCCGGCGTTGGCCGATAACTGGATAATCACCTGAGGCGCACCCTTGGTGACCTTGAATTCCTTTCCGTCTTTGTCCTTGACGCTTGCTTCGGTGCGCTTATGCACTGGATCGAAGGGCATGAAATGAGTGACCTGAAAATTCTTGGTCGCATCCTTGTCCTTCAGGCCGCCTATCACCGCCAGATCAATCGTGTCATTATTGTCGGAACGGGAAGCCAACGCGCCATCGAGAATCACTTGGTCGGCGGGGATGCCGTTGACGCAAAATGGCTCGCCCAAGGTCAGTTTGTTCTGGGTCAGCGTGCCGGTCTTGTCCGCACAAAGGATATCGACGCCCGCCAACTCCTCGATAGCGACCAGCTTGCTCACAATAGCCTTTTTCTTGGCCAGCAGACGTGCACCGACGGCCATCGTCACCGACAACACTGTCGGCATCGCCACTGGGATCGCAGCCACGGTCAGGACCAAAGCGAACTGCAGCGTGTTGAGGATGGGATCACCCCTAAAAATTGCCACCGTTATAATCACGGTGACCAATACCGCTGCCAGTACGATCAAATAATTGCCTATCTTCAGCAAGGCCTTCTGAAAATGGCTGACGGTAACGGCGGTCTCCACCAACTGAGCCGTCTTGCCGAAGTAGGTTTTCGTGCCTGTGGCATAAACCAGCGCACCGATTTCACCCCGGCGGACAATTGATCCCGAGAAAACCGCTTCGCCGGGCTTGCGCGTGGCGGGCAGCGACTCCCCTGTCAATGCGGACTGATCAACCGAAATTTCGTCGCCATCGAGGAGGCGTGCGTCGGCAGGCACAACGTCGCCTAGACGCAGACGAATGACATCCCCGGGAACCAATTCGCGCGCCGCTGGATTAATCCACTTTCCATCCCGTTTGACCCGAGCCTTTATTGCCAGCTTGGCCTTGAGAGCAGCAATAGCATCCCCGGCCTGCTTTTCTTCCCAAAAGCCAACGACGGCGTTGGCCAGAAGCAAAACGAGAATGATAAAGAAATCGGGCCAATGGCGGACTATGCCTGACAGAATCACGGCTATTTCGATCATCCACGGGATGGGCCCCCAGAAATAAGAAAGAAATTTGAGGATCAGGTTGGTTTTCTTTTCCTCAAGCTCGTTCGGGCCATATTGGGTTAGCCGCTTCGTTGCCTCTGCCTGGGTTAGTCCATCCGGCGATGACCCTAACTTCTTTTCCACTTCCGCCATCGGAAGGGATTTCAAATCGTCCTTGGATTCAGGTTTCGCTCCGGGCTTTAGGTCTGCTGTCGTCGGTTTCTTGGTGGTCGGTTCCATGTATTCCTTGCGATTTGTACTTCCCGTTTTCCGGGTGTCTTACACCTTCCCCGTTGGCTGCGCGCCGACGCCGCCATCAGGAAGGGACTTTGGTAAATCAAGACGCGCCACGCCAATTCGGTTGTCGGCCATGCCGTAATAAACGTCGAAGCGATCCGGCGAGCCGATATCGTCGCGCCGGTCGATGCCGGTGGGGAAAACGACATTACCAATCGTACCGATGCGCTCCTGCGGGAGCGTCGGGGTCAAGATCGGGTCTGCCGAACGATAGAGAACTTCGCGCGGATGCTCCTTGGAGAGCACCATGACGCCGGCCGAATAGCAAAAATGGTGGGCATCCTTGCTCGATCCCGCCATTTCGCTCACGCCATGGTAAATGATCATCCACCCGTGGCGGGTCAGAACTGGAGGAGTGCCTGCGCCGATTTTCAGCCGTGCCCAAGGGGCAACCGGGGCGGCCAGGCGATGATGCGAGTTAAAAAGGCCGAAATGTTCCGGTTTCTCTCCCGCCCCGGGCATTGGACAGTACGAAATCCAAATGCTTTCATGGTCGAGATTTACCTCGCGCGGTCCCTTGTGGCAGGCGGTTTCCTCGGGTCGAGTGCCGGGAAAAAGGGGGCGATGCAGGAGAGCCATTTGCATCTTTCCGCAGTGGCTGGAAATCGCGAGGGGAAAAAGGCTGGCGTCCTTGTTGTCCACATGAACGAAATCGATGCCCTGATATGGAGCAAAGGTCGCAAGGCCGAGCCGCTTCCAATGAAGCAAGTCTTCCGAAATGGCGAAGGCAATCCTTGGACCGATGGACGAAAGCGCCGCATAGGTCATCACGTAACGCTGAAGCGGTTCTACGAAAGTGACGCGCGGATCCTCGCAGCCTCCGCCGCCATGGGAGGTCCGCTCGTAATCGGCTTCGGGCTCGAGCGCGATGCCCAGCCGCTCGACTCCGCATGGATCGCCGGCTTGGTTGAATTTGACGCGGGCAATTCCGATCCGGGAAAAGTTCCCTTGGGCCACCAGCCGGGGAAAGAGGTAAAGATGTCCGTCCGGTCCACGAGCGACTCCCGGATTCAGGACACCTTCGATCTCCTGCGGGTTGCCGGGTTCAGGCTCCATGAGCATCCCCAGGCGCTGCAATTGGAACGGGATGGTCAACTTTGCTCCAGGCAAGCGATGATCGCTTCGATCACACGCTTCGTCTCATGCGGATCCTTGACCTCGATGGACAACGCGCCCGCTTCCTTGGCCGGATAATCGTTGCCGCCGGGGAACACGGCGTCTCCAATAAAAATCATCTCCGGAATGGGAATGCCCAGGATGTCCCTCAGTTTCCGAATGCCGTAGGCCTTATCGATGCCATGCTTGGTGACATCGACCGAGGTCGAGCCACCTAGGCGCACGGAAAATTCCGGGATCAGCTTGTCGAGCACCGCCTTCATCCCCTTACGTTTGGTGAAATCAGGATCCCATTGCTTTTTTTCACCCAAGGGAGCCTGCTGCCCCAAGGCCGAGAACGTAATCTGGCTGCCCCGGTCCTCAATGACCTCGCCCCAAACCTTATCGACCTTGCAATCCGAGGACTCCATCGACGTCTTTAGCGCGCCGATAATTTTCTGCTTCTCCGCATCGGTGAAATCCTCCGAGTAAAGCAGCTCCCACTTCGAGTCGTATTTGTAAAACTTGGTCCCACAGGTGGGCAGGAGGGATAAATTCTTCAGACGTTCGTCGTGCGAGAGATGAGCAAGAACCTGCTTCTCGAATTGTTGCCAAGCTCCCCCGGAGATGACGGAAACCTTCACGATGGCGAGGAGCGCATTTAGGAGTTTTGCCATCTCCGCATCGATGGAGGATTTGCTTTCGGCCAGCGTGCCGTCCAAGTCGAAGACGATGAGCTTTTTCACGGTTGAGAAATTTCCGGAAGCGAAATCTCCAACACCGTAACCGAGCCGTTCGGGTGGCAGCGGCAAGCACCTACGACGGCGGGAAGAAGCATCACGTCTCCAGTCTGGAACGGATACTGGGCACCGGCGTGCTCCAGTTCTCCACGTCCCTCGATGCATACGATCACACGGCATTCTCCGTCAACACCGGCGACGAAGGGAAATTCGCCGCTGACTCGCCATACCCCAAAATGATCGCAATGGATTAGCTTCTCCCAAGGCAGAGGCTTCGTTTCGTGGATCTGTGGCGTAACGGGACAAATGGCACCCTGTTCAAAATTGATGCAGGCCAGCGCTTGATCGACCTGAAGAGGCCGCCGCTGGCCGGTCTTGGAATCGATGTGGTCCCAGTCGTAGAGACGGAAAGTCACGTCGCTGTTTTCCTGAACTTCGAAAACCACCACGTCACGCAGTGAATGAACGGTCCCTGCCTGAATGAAGACGCCGTCGCCCACGCGAGGGGCAAAGCTGGCCAGTTGATCTGTTACTGTTCCTTTGGATATCGCCTGGCGCAGAACATCCGCCGTGGTGCCTGGTTTCAGGCCCGCATAGATGCGAGCGTCAGGCCCCTTTTCCAAGACAACCCATGCCTCGGTCTTCCCCGTATCGCCCGCCGGAATCAGTTCCTTATGGGCATCGGACGGGTGAACCTGAACGGAGAGCCCTTTGCTTACATCGAGAAACTTCAAGAGCAACGGGAAACGGGTGTAGTGCCCCGCGAGCTTGCCGAGGAAGTTTTCCGGTCCCTGCTCCAGCAAATGCCCGAGAGTTCGACCCTTGAGCATGCCGTCCGCGACTATGCTGGCATGATCCTCGCGGTCGCTGAGAATCCAAGCTTCGCCAATGGGCTCGTCGGCGGGCAACGGCGCGGCAAGAAGGTTCGCCAAACGCCGACCACCCCAAAGCCGATATTGATAAATCGGTTCGAACCGCATCGGATAGAGAGGGATTCTGTCCATGGTTATTCCCCTTCCATCTCCGCAGGATAATTCCCGCGTCGCGCCGCACGGTTGCACTTGGCTCGATATGAAAGGGCCTTCTGTGCCAATTCCACATTGGCCTCCTGGCCGCGCCATATTTCCAAGGCCGGTTGCTGAATGGCACGGGCAAACGAAAACGCCACGGCCCAAGGCAATCGCCCTCTGAATCGCACATTCATAGCATTCAAACGGGCGGAGGCCAGTTCACCAGATTGCCCACCGGACAGAAACGCAATTCCGGGAACGGCAGCGGGGACGGCCCGTAAAAGACATTTCACCGTCGCATCGGCGACCTCATTGACGGTTTCCTGATCCAGGCAGGCCAATCCCGGAAGAACCATGTTGGGCTTCAGGATCATGCCCTCCAGAATCACCCGCTGTTCGTAAAGGTGATCAAAGACCACATGTAGGGTTTCCTCCGTGACCTCCCGGCAACGTTCCAACGTATGCTCTCCATCCATGAGGACTTCCGGCTCGACGATAGGGACCAGTCCCTCTTCCTGACATAAGGCGGCATAACGGGCGAGAGCTTGCGCGTTAGCGTTGATGCATCCTCGACTGGGAAGACCGGGACCGATGATGATCACCGCCCGCCACTTGGCAAAGCGAGCTCCCATTTGAGCATATTCCTTCAGGCGGTCACGGAGTCCGTCCAGACCTTCGGTGATCTTCTCTCCGGGGTAGCCCGCCATGGCCTTCGCCCCGGCATCGACTTTGATACCCGGAATAATCCCTGCGTCGGCGATGACTTTGAGAAATGGCGTGCCGTCTTTCTTCTGCTGACGGATCGTCTCGTCGTAGAGAATGACGCCGCTGATGCTCTCGCCTAATCCTGGCGTGGTCACGATCAGTTCCCGATAGGCGCGCCTGGCCTCCTCGGTTTGAGGAATGCCCAATTTCGCGAAGCGTTTATCGCAGGTTGGCGTGCTTTCATCCATCGCCAGCAATCCCTTTTCGTCGGCAACCAGCGCCTTCGCAGTATCGATCAGCTTTTGTGCATTCATTTTGCTTTGCCTTATTTCCAGTTGCGGATTAGGGACTGACAGGAGTTCCCTCCTTGAGCCAGCGCAGTGCGTCCTGATGCTGCGATTCCAAAAAGTGTTCGATCTGCACATGCACAAGATGGGCGGCGATCTTGGGCAATTCCGCCAAAAGTTTACTGTCGGTGACCATCGCCAGTCGGACAATCTTCTGGTGATGGCTTTTGATGAATTGCATATGAGCGAGAAACGCATCGAAATTCGCCCAGCCGGGAAATGCTGTGGCGTGAATCATCAAGCCCGATAGTTTTCCATGTTCCGCGATATATGGATCGATCTCGCGTACCAGGCCCTCGAAGTCGGCCGCTTCGAGCGGCGCATCGGGTTCGAGAATGAGTATCCCTTCCGGCAAAAGCAGTTGGTGTTTAAGCATATGTTGTCCTCCTATTTTGTTTCCTGTCGCTACAGATTCATCCAACCACTTTCGCGCCTCCGCGGTATCGGTGTGATCGAAGTATTGGACCGATGCTTTTGTGAATGGCTTGCAGAATGTCGCCATGCCTTCCTGCCATTTCTTCTCCCCGACCACCGCAAGGCGCTCAATGTGGCTGAAATGATGCATCGCAAATTTCGTGTCCTCCCACATCGCGCCGGCTGTCCAGCCGCGAAAGCCGGTCATATCGAATAGCACGCGCAGTTTTCCGTGCAGCCGGACGAGTCGCTCAAACTCGGGAACAAAGTACTCGTAATCTGCTTTGACCAGCTTACCGCTGACATGAACGACGAGAATCTTCCCGCCGTTTTCTTCATTAAGTTGGATGGGCATTTAGGCTCCTTTGGTTTGGCCCCACTTCCAATTCCGAATCTCAGGAAGATCCTGACCATGCTGATCGATGTAGACTTTGTGCTCGATGAGCTTGTCCCGCATCAACTGCTTCAGGTAGGCCCCCTTGGTACCCAAGTTCGGAACCCGATCCACCACGTCTTGCACCAGATGAAACCGGTCCAGCTCGTTCTGCACACGGATGTCGAAGGCGGTCGTGATCGTACCCTCTTCCTTGTATCCTCGGACGTGCAGGTTCCGGTTGGTCCGGCGGTAGGTCAGCCGGTGGACCAACCAAGGATAGCCGTGAAAGCCAAAGATGATGTGCTTATCTTTGGTAAATAGTGAATCGTAATCCGTTTCGCTGAGACCATGCGGGTGTTCGCTGGCCGACTGGAGCTTCATCAGATCGACTACATTGATTACCCGGATTTTCAGGTCGGGCAGATGCTCGCGAAGAATGGAAACAGCGGCCAAAATCTCCAGCGTGGGCGTGTCACCGCAACAGGCCATGACGACATCCGGTTCAGCGTTCTGATCATTACTGGCCCACTGCCAGATGCCGACGCCTTCGGTGCAATGCACCACTGCCGCGTCCATGGTGAGCCATTGCGGCAAAGCGTGTTTGCCAGCGACCACAACGTTGACGTAATGCCGGCTGCGCAGGCAATGATCGAAGACCGAAAGAAGACAGTTGGCGTCCGGCGGCAAATAAACACGGACGATGTTGGCCTTCTTATTAATCACATGGTCGAGGAAACCGGGGTCCTGGTGCGTGAAGCCGTTGTGATCCTGCTGCCAGACATGGGAGGCGAGCAGATAGTTCAGCGAAGCGATCTTGCGCCGCCACGGGAGTTCCAGCGTGACCTTTAGCCACTTGGCGTGCTGGCTGAACATGGAGTCTACGATGCGAATGAAAGCCTCGTAGCTGTTGAACAGGCCGTGCCGACCAGTCAGGAGATATCCCTCCAGCCAGCCTTCACACTGGTGCTCGCTGAGCATCGAGTCCATCACTCGTCCTGCCGGAGCGAGAAATTCATCGTTGTCCTTTTTGCGCGCGTCCCACTGCCGGTTCGTGACTTCAAAAACCGCACCCAACAGATTTGAAAGGGTTTCGTCCGGGCCAAAGACGCGGAAATTTCGTTGATCCTGATTCAGCTTGGCCACATCGCGCAGGAACCCTCCGAGCACGAGCGTATCCTGTCCCTCGACGGCGCCCGGTGAAGGCACGGTTACCGCATGGGCGTGAAAATCCGGCATATGGAGGTCTTGCAGGAGAAGGCCGCCGTTGGCGTGTGGATTGGCTCCCATGCGTCGTTCGCCCTTGGGGGCCAACTCGGCCAGTTCGGGAAGAAGACGTCCATTTTTATCGAATAGCTCCTCCGGTTTGTAACTTCTCATCCAACTTTCGAGATCCTTCACATGATCGGGATGATCGGCATCAACCAGAATCGGCACTTGGTGCGCCCGAAACGTTCCCTCGATTTGGAGACCATCAATAACCTTTGGTCCTGTCCACCCCTTAGGTGATCTCAGCACGATCATCGGCCAGCGCGGACGCGAAGTATCGTTATTGGTCCGGGCATTCTTTTGAATTTGCTTAATGCTATCGATGGCTCTTTCCATGGCAGTCGCCATGAGTTCATGCATTTTTTCCGGCTCATCACCTTCCACAAAAATAGGTGTCCAGCCACAGCCTCTAAAAAACTGATCCAATTCGTCAGGTTCGATCCGGGACAGGATGGTTGGGTTGCTGATCTTATAACCGTTGAGGTGGAGGATGGGCAGAACAGCCCCGTCAGTAATGGGATCGAGCATCTTGTTGGATTGCCAGGCGGTCGCCAACGGGCCCGTTTCCGCTTCGCCGTCGCCGACAACGCAGGCGACAATTAACTCGGAATTGTCGAACGCCGCTCCGAAAGCATGGCTAAGCGAATAGCCCAATTCGCCGCCTTCGTGAATTGAACCCGGCGTCGTAGGTGCAACATGGCTCGAGATCCCGCCGGGAAATGAAAATTGCTTGAAGAGCTTCTGCAATCCGGACTCGTCCAGGGTTACGTTGGGATAAATCTCGCTCCAGGTACCTTCAAGATAGACGTTGCCGACGATGGCCGGGCCGCCATGACCGGGACCGGCCACGTAAAACATGTCGAGGTCGTACTTCTTGATGACTCTATTCAAGTGAACGTAGATGAAGTTCTGGCCCGGGGTCGTACCCCAGTGTCCGACCACGAGTGGCTTAACGTGGGATAACTTCAGCGGTTCCTTCAGCAGCGGATTGTCGTAGAGGTAAATTTGTCCGACTGACAGATAGTTAGCGGCACGCCAGTAGGCGTTCATCTTCTGAAGGAGGTCGGGCGTAAGCGTGGTTGCGTTTGCGTGCATGATTTAATTCTTTCTATTGTTGCGAATCTCAAATTGACCTGCTCGTAATCCGCCACCTTGAAGGCGGCAGCTCATGGAGCGGATACATACCGGTTACTTGAGCGGGAGTTCCTGATGCCCATTTGCTTGTTCGGGAAGTCTGCTGGGCAGCGCGGGCGCTCCGTTGGCGCGTTCCTGGTCCAACCCCATGGTTAGTGCGGTCATTCCTGCGAGACCGCCGAGTTGCATGCTTTCCACCGCCGTGCTGGGCACGATGACGATGGTGGCATTTTCCTTCAACCCCTCGTAAAGCATGTTCATGGCGCGCAAATGAAACGCCACTGGGTTGTTCTCGTAATGCTTACCCGCCTCGGCGAATTTTTCAGCGATCTGACGTTCGGCATCGCCCAAGATGACGCGAGCCTGCCGTTCACGTTCCGCCTGGGCCTGCATCGACATCGCATCTTCCAAACCTGCCGGAATGAGGACATCTTTGACTTCGACGGAGATGACATTGATGCCCCACGGCTCCGTGCGCTCATCAATAATCTTTTGCAGGAGGCTGCTGATTTTGTCCCTGCCCTCGAGCATATCCGAGAGCATCGTCTTGCCGATCACGTCACGCAGGGCGGTTTGAGAGGCCCAGCTGATGGCGCTCTGGTAGTCGGCGACATCAAGTGCCGCTTTCTTCGGATCGACAACTTTCCAAAACAACACGGCATCGACATCGACCGGCACTGTGTCTTTGGTGAGCGTCTTTTCTGCCTTAAATCCAGTCGTGATAACGCGGATATCGATCCAGTACGGGATCGAATCCACGACCGGAATCATAAAAAACAGTCCCGGCCCCTTTAGTGCGTGAAATTTGCCGAGGCGCAAGATGACGGCCCTGTCCCACTGATCGGCAACTCGAATGGCCGAAGAAGCGATCATGGCGATCACTAGGGCAACAATTCCGATACCAATTGCGGGGACGTTTCCGGCAATGCCGTTTACGAGAAGCGCCAAAGCGCCTCCAAGACCCGCAATAATGACAAATACCAATATTCCAAATGATCCGTTCTGTCTCATGCCGTCACCTTTCTATCGCTCCAAGCAGGAGCGTATATCGTTCGACATCCAAAGGGACGGAGGACGATTTGAGTTAACTCGTCTTGCGCTTCCCCGGCTGATGCTCTCTCGCCGGACGCGCCTCGTGAACCTTAAGATAATCGTGTTGAGAGTGCTTCGCCATGGGGTGAACACCCCATAAATCGTCAGGATCCCCATCCCACCGGCAGCAGATAACCAAAGTGATCCCTTGCCAGGATAATATCTTCTGCCCCTAACGTCGCTCCGTGCTCGATCAGCCAGGATTTCGCTTTGGCCCGAACATTATTACGGTCGTAGCCCACGGCGCTTTCGTCTTCGCGAATCAAAGCCCTAAGATCCCCACGGGAAGTGCGTCCTTTTAAAAGTAAACGGCAGAGGCGCTGCCAATTGGTGCAGATAGAAGGCGGATTCACTCTCTTGAAATCTAAGGCATATCATACTTGTTTGATATGGGGTCTAAACCCCATAGGTCGTAAGCGACTACTCGCGCAAGATTCATTTCCGATCTCCTCTTCCGTTCCGAGTTCACAAGACGAACTAGAGAGCATTGTAACCTCTGGTGGTGGATGAATTTGAAGGGTCACAAAGAATTTGTTTAAATATGGGCGTTTTACTTCAAGGCTTCTTCAAGCATCTCCCAAACAACGCGGTTTCCTCGCCAGCGGACGGCGATCCATCCCTCGACTGGTGGTGGGATCACTTGGCTCGCCAAGCAAATGCTTTGAGACTTGCTGGTTTCACCGCCATTTGGCTTCCCCCAGTCCTCAAGGCTTACCTTGGAGCGGGTGTAGGGGCTGACGGATACGAGCCCTTCGACGATTACGACATCGGTTCACGAAACCAGAAAGGTTCATTTCCCACCCGCTACGGCACGCGGGAGCAACTCCAGCGGTGCGTCGCTGTCATGCGCGCCAATGGGCTGGATGTTTACGTCGATATGGTGGAACACCAACGGATCGGAGACCTCGAGCCCTTTATCTTTCGCTACCCAGGTGCCGACGGGACACCTGACATCGGTCGTTTCCCAAAAAATCCGCTTAACTTTCTTCCCCAAGTTCCCCGGGATCCAAACCTCGGAGGACCTCCCTGGGAAGATATCGCCTTCGGGAGAGAACTGGCACCGATCAACGCCCGTCCTCCCCACTATGTTTCCGACAACCTAACAGATGCCGCTGATTGGATGACCAGAGCGTTAGACATTCAGGGTTACCGGATCGATGACGTGAAAGGACTGTCGACCGACTTTCTACTTCCGTTTTTGAACAGCAAAGCCATGGCCGGAAAATTTGCCGTCGGTGAATTGTACGACGGCAATCAGACTTTGGTGAATGCATGGATTCATAATCCGAGAGGGATGGAGGGACGAGCAAGTGCCTTTGATTTCCCACTAAAATTTATCCTCAACGCCATGTGTAATAATTCCGGGCGATTCAACATGGCGGACCTTGATCACGCTGGATTGGCCGGAATTTGTCCGCAGAAAGCGGTGACCTTCGTGGAGAACCACGACACAGACCTTTTTCCTAAAGACCGGATTGTTTTCAACAAAATCCTCGCCTACGCCTATATTCTGACCTCCGAGGGTTATCCGTGCGTCTACTATCGCGACTACAGTACGGACCCCGGCTGTTATGGACTTAAGACGGAAATTGACAATTTGATCTGGATTCACGAAAAGGTTGCGCAAGGATCCACTCGGGAACGTTGGAAAGACTTCGATGTCTTTGCCTACGAAAGATTGGGAGGCCCACGTCTTCTGGTCGGGCTCAACAATGATCCGCAAAGTTCGCATCGCATTACGGTGGCCACGAGTTTCGGTCCGCATGTTTCGTTGCATGATTATACGGGACACGCTGATAACGCGACCACGGACGAGAATGGTTGGGTCACGATTAAGATTCCCCCAAATAACAACGGAAACGGATTCGTGTGCTATAGCCGTGACGGTCTGGGCGGCGGGTTCACCGTGGAAACACAAATGGTCAGGCAGGATTTCGAGGGTGCCCCTGATCTGGACATCCTACCGGCACTGAGCGGCAAGACGGTGACTGTCGGACGCATCTGGTCCGGAGCAAGTCGGCCGATTACGGCCAGGTTGATCGCCGACACCACGGATTGGACGGAAGCCACCCGGATACGGCTGGACCTGATTTCCCCGGACGGGGCTCCCCACGAGGCCTTCGATTTCCGCCTAAGTTCAAATCCAGACACCGCTCTGCAAACGATCTCCGGTCTCGCCGGATTCTACACGTTGCAGGTCACCGCGAGCGACACGCCGACGTCGAATCTGAACCCAACCTTCAAATTGTCGGTCTCTTACGGAAGCGATTCCAATTTTCCATCCAAGTCCGATTAGAATTCTCTTTGAACGTGTTTGTTCATGCGCTTAAGACGGCCCTTCGCAATCTCAAACTGTTGGCAATGACAGAGACGCTACTGAGAGCCATTGCGCCGCTGGCAACCATCGGGCTGAGGAGAAGTCCGCAAAACGGATAGAGAATACCCGCCGCGATGGGAATACCCACACCGTTGTAGATGAAAGCGAAGACGAGATTGAGCCGGATGTTCCTCATGGTCGCCCGGCTCAGTTCAATGGCGCGCACCAGTCCGCCAAGATCTCCTTTAACCAAAGTGATTCCGGCGCTCTCAATGGCGACATCAGTTCCGGTGCCCATGGCGATACCGACATCGGAGGCAGCCAGAGCGGGTGCATCGTTAACGCCATCGCCTGCCATCGCCACGCGCGCTCCCCCGTTCTTAAGTTTCTGAATCACGTCGCGCTTTTTTTGAGGTGTGACCCCGGCCTCCACCTGATCGATCCCGAGCTTTTTAGCAACGCGCTGGGCAGTCTCGATATTATCTCCTGTCAGCATAATAATTTTAATGCCGAGCTGATGCAGAGCCTCTATGGCGCTAGGCGCGGTAGCCTTAATCGGATCGGTCACGGCAAGAAGTCCTGCAATTGCAGCATCAACTCCTACAAAGAAAACGGTCTGACCTTCTTTCCGCAGCTCAGTAGCCTTTTTCGCCAACCCTTCCGGCACCGACGCTCCCGATAATTCCGCCTTACCCACCGTGATACGACGGCCATCAATTTTTCCTCGCACGCCCAGCCCTGTCACGGACGCGAACTCTTCCACAGGCTTTAAAGTTAGCTTACGTTTGGCGGCTCCGGCCATAATCGCAGCAGCCAGCGGATGTTCGCTGGCAGATTCAACTGAGGCCGCCCATTCAAGCAGGCCGCCTTCGTCTATGCCCGGTGCGGTGGCTACCTCCGTCAGTGTCGGTTTGCCTTCGGTCAAAGTGCCTGTCTTATCGATGGCGAGTGCGTTGATTTTCTCGAGTCGCTCGAGAGCTTCGGCATTTTTGACCAGTACGCCTAGTTGTGCGCCGCGTCCCACGCCAACCATGATCGACATCGGCGTTGCGAGACCAAGCGCACAGGGGCATGCGATGATAAGCACCGCGACGGCGTTGACCAGGGCATAGGCGAAGCGTGGTTCAGGCCCCAGCCAGCTCCATAAGAGGAAAGTAAGGACGGCACAGGCGAGGACGACCGGGACGAAATATCCGGAGACGGTATCGGCCACCCGTTGGATCGGTGCGCGGCTGCGCTGAGCGCTGCCAACCATTTCGACGATGCGGGCCAGCACCGTATCGTTGCCCACTCTTTCAGCCCTCATGATAAAACTTCCGATACCATTGATCGTCGCCCCAGTGACCGCGCTTTTTTGTTCCTTGGCGACAGGAATCGGTTCGCCTGTGATCATCGATTCGTCGACCGCGCTTTGGCCTTCGAGAACGACGCCGTCGACCGGCACTTTTTCTCCAGGCCGAACTCGGAGACGATCTCCAGCCTTTACCTGTTCAAGCGGGACATCTGTCTCGCTGCCATCATCCTGCACTAGCCGTGCCGTTTTGGGAACGAGACCCAGGAGAGCCTTGATCGCAGCGCCGGTCGCAGCGCGGGCCTTGAGTTCCAATACTTGGCCGAGCAATACCAGCACCGTAATCATTGCCGCCGCCTCAAAGTAGACTTCCACCATGCCGTCCCTGCGGAAGGAGAGCGGGAAGAGAATCGGAAACAGGGTGGCGATGACGCTGTAGAGATAGGAAGCTCCTGTCCCCATCGCAACCAGCGTAAACATATTGAGGTGGCGGTTCACGAGGGACCGCCCACCACGTTCGAAAAACGGCCATCCTGCCCATAGCACCACGGGCGTGCTCAACGCGAATTGTGCCCATACCACGGAATGATGGCCCCAGAATTGAAGCAGCTCGTGTAAACCGGGAATCATTCCGCCCATCGAAAGCATCAAAACGGGAATGGTAAGCGCTAGCCCGACCCAGAAACGCCGGGTCATCGCGCTTAGCTCCGAATTCTCCTCTTCGGTAACCTCGCCACCTGCGACTGGTTCGAGTGCCATGCCGCAAATAGGACACGGGCCTGGATGCTTTTCCCGTATCTGAGGATGCATGGGGCAGGTGTAATTTATTTTTTTATTTCCCGGTGCTGATTCGGCATCGTGCTCCGCCGGGATGTCGATTTGGGCTTCTGCGGGTCTTGAAGCCAAGGCCACGTCATCTTGCTTATGTAGTTCAGTTGTTTTCATTTCTGCTTGGATTACCGCTGCCACAAGATGTGGGCATCTTCCAGCGGGATAGCAACGCCATCAAAATGCGGTGCGAGTCGCGCGGTGTAGTCTTGTGGTGGCCGGTCTGCCGAGACAGATGCGCTGTAAACACGGCTGCCCGGCACGTCTGGCTGTTTGGGAGAGAGCTTCATCTCCTGCCGGACCGAAACCCTGTCCTTTACACCGCCAGCGTAAAGCTCGACTCGCACGAGTTGGGAGTCGAGATCACCGAGAAAAACCTGAATCTCGAATACGTGCTGTCCGTCGGAAGTTTTTACTTTGACTTCGCCAAAACGGAGCGAGTTCCATTGCTTTTCCAGTCGATGCCGGGATTCGACCATTTGCATTCCAAGAATGCCCTTTTGGGCGGTGCGCGACCGATATTTACTTGCAGCCGGAATGTAACGTTGCTCGGTATATTCGCGCACCGCGCGATTGGCGGAGAACTGAGGCGTTAACCTCGACATGCTTTCCCGCATACGGGCCACCCACACTGTCGGGATTCCTTGAACATCCCGGGCATAGAACTCTGGAATCACCTCGTGTTCCAGAGAGTGATAGAGCATCTCCGCTTCCGCGCCGTCCCAGGCCGGATCTGCACCGTGTTCCTGGCCATCGCCTATCGCCCAGCCAAGGTCAGGAAAATAGGCTTCAGCCCACCAGCCATCCAATTCGGAAAGATTGATGCCTCCATTGACCAGCACTTTCATGCCGCTGGTTCCGCAAGCTTCCCACGGACGCCGCGGCGTGTTGATCCAAACGTCCACTCCCTGCACCAAATGCTGGGTTAAAAACATATCGTAATCGCTCAGGAAAATAATGTGAGGCCGCACCTCCGCTTGACGGATGAAATCAATCCATTCATGGATCAAGGCCTTTCCGCCCTCGTCTTCGGGATGCGCCTTGCCGGCCATGATGATTTGAACCGGGCGATCTGGATTGGTTAACAGGCGAAGCAGACGCTGCCGGTCGTGAAGGAGAAGGTTCGGTCGCTTGTAGGTCGCGAACCGGCGAGCGAAACCCAGGGTCAATGCGTTTGGATCGAAAAGATGCTTCGCACTGTCAACGGCCTCCGGCGATGCGCCAGACACGGCCCACTGCCTGGACAAACGCTCTCGGGCGAAATCAACCAGAGACTTTCTTGCGGCGGTGCGAAACTGCCAAAGGCGGACGTCGGAGACACGTCGAATGGCCTCTCCAACGCTCTTTGTTGTCCCGAGCCAGCGATCTTTCCCACAGGCTTCTGTCCAAAGATCATCGGCTGCCGCCGAATCCCATGTCGGCGTGTGGATTCCGTTGGTCACATATCCAACTGGCACCTCATCAACTGGCCAGCGTGGAAAGAGAGACTCGAAGAGATGCCAGCTGACTTCCCCATGTAAGCGGCTCACGCCATTCACCGCGCCGCTTCCCCGAATGGCCAGATAGGCCATGTTGAAACTCTCCGAGGAATCGTTCGGATTCAGCCGGCCCATGGCCAGTAAATCGTGAAGGCTGATACCAAGCTTCTCCTTCGCATAACGACCTAGGTATTGTTCGACGAGAGCAGGCGCAAAACGATCAAAACCAGCGGCCACCGCTGTGTGAGTGGTGAAAAGGTTTCCCGCTCGCGTGGTGGCCAGCGCAACTTCAAAGGATTGGCCCGTCTCCTGCATAAAACTGCGGGCGCGCTCCAGAATGGCAAAGGCAGCATGCCCTTCATTCAAATGACAAACGTCCGGTTGGATGCCCAAGGCAACGAGCAATCGCCATCCGCCAATGCCGAGGAGCAATTCTTGCTTCAGGCGAAGTTCCGGTCCACCACCATAAAGTTCGCTAGTGATCCCCCGATGCGCTGGAAAGTTTGCCGCGTCGTTACTATCGAGAAGGTAGAGCTTCACCCGTCCGACTTGGACTTGCCACGCGCGGAGCCAAACCGAGTATCCCGGCAAGGCAATCTCCAGGCGGAGCCATTCGCCGTTGGCTTTGCGCAAAGGCGTAATCGGCAATTGCCCGGGATCATTGTACGGATAGAGCGCCTGTTGCGCGCCAGCCTTGTCGATCACCTGTCGAAAATAACCTTGCTGGTAAAGTAAGCCCACTCCGACCACGGGAACACCCAGATCGCTGGCCGCCTTGAGTTGATCCCCCGCCACGTTGCCAAGGCCACCGGAGTAAATAGGCAGCGCTTCGCTCAACATGAATTCCATGCTGAAGTAGGCGACGCACGTCAGAGGAGATTTGGGATGCATTTGCTGGAACCAAGCGTGAGTTTCTTCCGCGTGACGTTTGGCTTGCAGTAGGTCGTCCACGTTCTTACGAAAGGCAGAATCGGCCAGCAGGCGTTCAAGTTGCTCACGGGAGACAGTTTGGAGAACAATCCAGGGATTCTGGGTCAGCTCCCATAATCCGGGATCAAGCACCCGCCATAGTTTGTCTGCGCCATGGTTCCATGACCAGCGCATGTCCAACGCCAATTCCGCTAGGGAATCGAATCCGTGGATGTCAGTGGGAAGCAGACTGTAAATGGAGTGGCTGACAGAAGTTGATAAGCTCATCACCTTTTTTCCAGGGCAGTGACTTTGGCCAGGCGGCGACAATGGCGATCCGCACCGCTGAATTTGGCGGCTAGAAAGGTTTGCACCAATTCCCAAGCAAGTGCATGTCCCACGACGAGGCCACCAAGGCACATCATATTCATGTCGTCGTCTTCGACGCCTTGATGCGCCGAAAAGTTTTCATGGATCAGGCAGGCCCGAACTCCAAAGATTTTGTTCGCAGCTACTGACGCTCCCACGCCACTTCCACAAATGCCTACCCCTCGATTCACGCTTCCAGAGGAAACAGCACGAGCGAGCGGTACTATGAAATCTGGATAGTCGTCGTCTTCGCTCGGCTCGCCATCACCGAAATCGGTTACTTCGTGACCGGCCTCGCGCATCTTTCCGGCCAGATACTCCTTTAGCTCGAATCCTCCGTGATCAGCGGCGATGCCGAGGAGCATTCTTGGCAGAAGAGGTACGACGTCCAGCATTTGTCCTTTCGGGAAAGTATCTGTGAAAAATCTGGCGTGGGCTCTTCGTGTCGTATCGAGATATTCAATCTCCGCGCTGATCCTTTTTCTCGTTGGCACGAGCGGCTTGGAGCATTTGGTCGTGCTCGGCTTCCTGCACGCCCTCGTCGATAAGCCTTTCGCCCATGCTTCGCCCGTCGTCGTCTTCGCCATCGATGGAAGCGACAGGGATAATGTGTCCTGTGGAGCCGGGCAATGGATCCCAGCGTTCCGATTCAGGGGCAGCTTCGAGAAGGGCTTCCTTTGGGTCAATGTCCGACCCGCCCGTTAATTCCCGCTTGGCCTGTTCCCAATCGACTACCGACACGTCCTGGACAGCACGACCGTTGATGAGCGCAAGTTCGGTTGCCCGCTCGCGGACCATTTTGCGGGTTACCGTTCCGATGCCGGTGGAATGGATGATCAAGGCAGCCTCTTTCGATGGATCAGTTTTCATAAGCAGGATTATTTCGAGTGTGGAAAAGTCTCCGATTTGTGGGTTGTCTTCATTTGGCGCGTGTCCCGGTCTTCTCGCACGTCGCGGGATTGAGAAAACGTGTTATCGCGCTTTGGAGGCTTTGGGGTCGGGTTGGCTTGCTTCGCCTTTCGTTGCAGTTCGTGGAGTGCCTTTTGAGAGACAGTTAGTTTGTTCATAGAAATCAGGTTCTCGTGCAGTTGGATGATCGGCTTTATTTGCTGGCTACGAGAGCCGTATCCTTAAAGGCCCATGGAAACACGTGGTATTCCGGGGCTTTCAGAATGGTCTCCTTGGTAACGCTCACGAATACTTTGGATTCGTCGTAACTGATGCGGACGATCTGTTTTGGAGAAATCACGATCTCCTTGCCCGAATACCAGTGGCCCGTCTCGACCACCAGGTGACAAATGGCCCACGACTCGTGATCGACGATGAAGTCAATGACATGGCCGATGGCTCCTTCGTCTGTTTGAATGTGGTAGCCGTTCAGGGCTTGTGTGCTCCGAAGGCGCGCATCACCCCCTTCGGGCGAAGAAATGGGCTCACGAGCCGGCACGTCCGGTCTCTCGTCCAGGGGCGGCGCAATTATCGGGAAAGCACCAATCCCCCACAAACCTCCGCCCTGCCAATACGTGGGCCATCCGTAATAACGATAATACTCGTCTTCATATTGCCGTGAAACCGGCTTCTCTGAATCAAAGTCGGGGCTGTTTTCAACCTGTTTTCGGGTCAGGTTTACCCCTCGGCAAACGCCGTCGAGGTCAAAGTTTGTGAAAGCATGAGGAGAAATCAGCACCAAGCGTCCCGAGAGCCACGAGCCTGTATCCACGACCACGTAACGAACGGCCCAGTTCTGGTCGTCGAAGTAGAAGTCCTTAATATGGCCGATTTCGCCATCGGTGGCTTTGAGTTCGTCTCCGTACAATTGTTTGATGCTGCGCAACATAAGATTAAGCCTCGCTGAGGGTGTGGGTGATCCGTCTGGAGAGGAAAGCTCTTACATGGACCATCAGCCTTCCGTTAGTCTCTCGCTGATAAAGTACGGGAACACCTTGTCTGTGATAATGGGGTATACACCCCATGCGAGTGTCCTCGCTTCTAACTAAAACCGGCACCGCATCTCACTGCGCGGTCAGAATGGGTCAGCGGCCGATCAGACGAACTACTTTGGTCTCCGGGGCTGCTTGATGGGAGATTTCGCCCCCGTCGGTTTCCCATCGCTGGATCGCCCGCTCTTTCATAGTCCTGACGTCACCGAGAGTTATGTGCGGCAGTAATTCCAGCATTTCACCGGAGAAAGCGTTCCAAAGCGAAATGACCGGAACTGTCGGATGATCGGGATCGTAGCCGAGAACGCTGAGCGATGCGGTACCGAGAACGAAATGAGGGCCTTCCATTACCGGCAATCCAATCCATCGTGCGGCGAGGACGCAGCCAAATTGGCCGTGCGAGAAAAGCGCAATCTTTCCGTCCAGTTTTCGAAGATTTGCTATGAGCCGGTCGGCACGGTCGGAGACTTGTGCAGGCGATTCACCTCCGGGACAACCGTCGCGGAAGATATTCCAGTCGGGGCGGACCTTGCGGATGTCCACCGTGCATCCACCTTCGTAATCACCATAGTTCCATTCGGCGAGGTCTGGTTCGATTTCAGCGCCTTGACCTAATCCAACCAGGGCACAAGTCCTCTGTGCCCGCCGACTAGGGCTGCTGAACGCACGGACGAATTTTGTGCCGCTCAATCGCGTTCCGAGTTTTCGCGCCTCTTCTTCGCCATGTTCGGTCAAAGGAATATCTGTGCGACCGGTATGCTGGTGGGTAAGCGACCAAGTGGTTTCACCGTGCCGAATGAGGTAAAGGTGGAGAGGCATCGAGGTTCAATCCGTTCACCCTATGCCGGGCACCTACTCTCTTCTATGGGGTCTACACCCTATAGGCTTTCCCGTCGGTCGCGCTGGTTTGGGCTTATGACAAAACTTCCACAAAGCTATTGGCCTTCGCCTTGATGGCTTCCATGTTTTGTTTCTCCTCTGATTTACGTGCAGCATATACCGAGTAACCACCGATGCCCCAAGGCGACAAATCCTGTTACACAAACAAGCAGAAGCGCCAGGCGGTCCATATTGAAGAGGGATTCGAGAAAAAAGGTCTCAGTACGAAAGCCGCTGAGGCTCGGGCCTAGACCACGGTCAACAAGCTTTAGGTCGGTGGCAAGAAGAGTGAGGCTGGGCGCAAACAGAAATGATTTTTGGGCTAGTTGGCACCAACAGTACCAAAGCGGCGTGTAACCATGGGGATGACTACCCCGCTTAAATGGGTGAAAATCCACCATTTAATGGGGGATTGTATCCAATATCTCTTCCCTCAAACGCGCACAGTTTGAGGGAAAAACTGTCGGACGGGGAGGGAATTACCTACAGAAGAATCTACAGAAGAAATTAGCCCCACGTTAGCGCGCGTTAAAAATAAATTAGCCAGCGTTAGCTTGCGTACAGAGGGAAAACCTGCTTTAATTTTTGGGTCGCCAGAGGTAGAAGGCCTGCGAATCCCTCCCCGTCCGCCCTAGGTTACTTGATTGATAATCAATAACTTAGGAGGCGAGGAGAAGATGGTTTTTCGGCTTCCAGAGGGAAGTGTCAGAGAAATTGTCAGAGAATCACTCTGAAAACGCTGACTGAAAAAGTACTCAGCGTGAATCTTGGCCGACTCGATGGCCGCTCATTAACGGGCGGCGGCGAAGGCCGGATAGGCTGCTTGTCGAAAGGAAATCGACATGCAAGACCGATACTGGATGTTTCAGCGCAACGGCGTGTTCTACGTCCAAGACAAGCTGAACGGAAAGCAGAAGAGCCTCAAGACGCGCGATGCGGCGGCAGCTCGCCGGATGCTCGCGGGCAAGAACCAGGCAACGGAAATACCGCAGATGAACCTCGCTATGGCGAAGGTCTATCTGTCGTGCAAATCGGAAGAGATGCTCGCCCGGACATGGGAAGATGTGATGAAGGACATGGAACAGGCCTATCATGGCCCCACGCTGGCCCGCTGGCGCACGCAAATGAAGAGCGCGTCCTTCCAGAGCTTGCGCAAGCTTCAGTTGCTCCACACCGACAGCTCGCATTTTCTTGCGGTGCTACGCCATCCCCGTGCTGGCACCTCGTCGCAGAAATGGCTGCGTATCCTGCATAACAGGGCCATGGACTTGGGCTGGATTCTGGCTCCGGTCATGGCGCGGCGCATTTGGCCGAAACTCCGCACTCAGAGAACCAAAGCGATCACGGCGGAGCAGCACCTGCGTCTCGTCGAGACGGAACCTGATGCAGAATTCAAAAACTACCTGAAGATGCTCTGGGAGATCGGCGGTGCCCAGACGGACACGGCTCGCCTGCATCGCGACAACGTCGATTTGTTCAATCGCCGGATTACCTATAATCGCAAGAAACTGGAATCAATCGGACAGGGGAGCGTGGCCATCGTCATCGGGGATGCTCTCATGGAGGTTCTCAACGAATTGACGCAGCAAGGTTGGTTGTTCCCGAATCTGGCCAAGCAGAATGATAAGGTTCGCTCCTCGCGGTTTCGTAAACGTGCCGACCGGCTCGGGTACACCGAGATCAGCTTGCACAGCTACCGCTATGCCTGGGCGCAACGGGCGAAGTCCTACGGGATGCCCATGCGTGAGGCCATGGCGCACCTGGGTCACGGCAGCAAGGCCGTCCATCACGCCTACTCGGACAAGGCGGAGATCGTCAGCCTGCCGCTCGAATTTTACGAGAAGCAGTGGAAGGAGAAGATTCTCCAGTTCACCAGAGCGGCTACAGCCTAGAAAACGGCCTGTTACCTCTGATGTGGGAGAGAGAAAAATAAATGGTATTCTTTGTACTCCACTATTGACATAACGTAGTTTCGTGATACTCTGCCCTCATGGAAAAAGAAACTGAAGGCAGGGCTAAACGGCTCACCATGATGGTTCGGAGCGATCTGACGGAGCGGGTTCTTAAACTTGCTCCTGTGGTCTCTCAAAACCCGAATTCCTTTGTCAATTTGTGTGTTGAGGGCTGCCTCGACGCCATGGAGGCGAAAGACATCGGCTACGAAATCCCGATCATCAAATTGTATCGAACCGTCACCAAGAAGGCGTGGCTCGATTCAAAGTGGGTCACCGCGCTCTGCTCCATTTTTGCGCCCCGGACCGTCGAGGTCACGGAGCACCATCACCGTTTTCTGGCGGAATTGATCAACCAGCATGAGGGTCCCCTCACGACTGACGCGATGAATTTCTACTGGAAAAAGGCGACCGAGATGAACATGGCCCGCATCCAAACTGAAAAAGAGGCCTCCAAATTTAAACTCAAGAAAGCCGCATGATTACTCATCACACTTCAAGCCAGAGTCCCCCAAACGATAGTGACAAATTCGCATTTCTGAACCTGCGCGTTCTCCCAGGGAAAGTCGATTACCGCCGAGCAGGGTACATCCTCGATATGGAGCCGGTCGCCATCCAGAAATTGGTGGCGCTGGGATACCTCAAGCCGCTCGGAAACAATGCCAGTACGGAGCACAAATACTTCCC
>Ga0182024_10005361_pt1 | contig 28804 bp, 21 predicted proteins | sample P32metaG_FD_120480 | JGI IMG/M metagenome (GOLD analysis project Ga0182024, IMG submission 120480) | Permafrost microbial communities from Stordalen Mire, Sweden - P3-2 metaG (Illumina Assembly) | ecosystem: Environmental > Terrestrial > Soil > Wetlands > Permafrost | place: Sweden: Stordalen...
GCGACCCCTACACAGGCCTCAAACGAGTACTATTTTTTCATTGCCGCGCCAGATGTCACTTCACCAAGCTCGACCAGCCCGAAAATTTCGGTCTGCGAACTACGTGTGAGAAATGCGGGCTAGAGCAATTGAACGGAACGCATGGCGCAGCTACTCCTTGGAGCGGGCAACAGGGCCGACGAGGGCGTCGGCCGCGGACCAGGGGGTCCGCCCTACCGGCGCTAAACCTAGTTCAGCAAATGCCCTTGCCGCAAATACGCCGGTGTGTCCAGGTCGTCCATGTCCAGCACTTGCTCGGGCTCGGCCATGAGCACCGGCTCCGGTTCGAGCTCCGGTTCCGGCTCGACTATGAAAACCGGCTCGGGTTCAGGCTCCGGTTGTATGCGGGCCTCGGCTAGGCTCCGCCGCTCGGTTTTGGGTGTGAATCCGGTGGCGATTACTGTGATCTTCACGGCGTCGTCCATGCCCTCGTTCAGAATTACGCCGAAATTGATCTGCACGTCGTCGCATTCGGCGGCTTCGCGAATGATCGAGCAGGCCTCGTTCACTTCGTGCAATCCCAGGCGGCTCGATCCGGTGATATTAATAAGGATGCCGCGCGAGCCGGCGATGCGCGCGTCTTCTAACAACGGGCAACTAATGGCCTGGCGGGCCGCGTTTACGGCAGCGTTCTCGCCGCGTGCTATGGCGGTTCCGAACATGGCGTGGCCCATCCCCGCCATGGTGGCCTTGATGTCGGAGAAGTCGCGATTGATCATGCCGGGCGTCACGATAATGTCGCTGATGCCCTGCACCGCCTGCCGCAGCAGGTCGTCAGCCATCTTGAAGGCCTCGAAGAAACTGGTGCCGCGCGGCACCAGCGCGAGCAGGCGATCGTTGGGTATCGTGATCACGGTGTCCACGGTGGATGCCAGCCGGCTAAGACCGTCCTCGGCCAGTCGCATGCGCCGCGGCCCTTCGAAACCGAACGGCTTAGTGACCACGGCGACGGTGAGGGCGTCGAGCTCTTTCGCCAGGGAAGCGATCACGGGAGCCGCGCCGGTGCCGGTTCCGCCTCCCAGTCCAGCGGTGACGAACACCATATCCGCGCCCTGCAGCATTTCGACAATGCGGTCGGTGTTCTCGAGCGCGGCCTGCCGCCCAATCTCGGGATTGGAGCCTGCGCCCAACCCGTTGGTCATTTTGGCGCCCAGTTGCAGCTTGTTGGGAACCTGGCATGCTTCGAGCGCCTGAAGGTCGGTGTTCATGGCGTGGAACTCCACGCCCTCCAGACCCTCGCGGACCATCCGCGCCACGGCGTTGCCGCCGCCGCCGCCCACGCCAATCACTTTGATGCGAGCGCCGTTCGCCGCCTCTTCTTCGATTTCGTATTTCAGATCGTCCATATCCGCATCCATCAGTCCCATCGTTCTCCTCCCGCGGGCAGGTTGTCGGCCTGCCCGGCCAATCACCGCAACACGCGCCCCAGCCACCCGGCCGAATCGCGCTCGCGCCCGGCCTGCTGCTTCAATTTGGCCGAATACATGGCGAGCCCGGCGGCGGTGGTCCACTCCGGGTCGCGCAATTCTTCCGGCCAATCCTGAATCCCCATTGCCAGGCCATAGCGTGCCTGGCACTGCATTACACGTTCCGCGACATCGCACAAATCGGGCAGCTTCGCGCCGCCACCGGTGAGAAAGACGCCGCCCAGGAGCCCACGGTCCATGTTCACGCGCGCCAGCTCAGCGCGCACGAATTGAAACAGCTCCCGCGACCGCGCCTCCAGAATCTGATTCAGGAATCTTCGCTGCACGTGGCGGCGTTCCCGGCCCTCCGGCGTGGGCACTTCCACCAGCACATTGTCCGAGCAGCCGTCCGAACTGGCGGAGCCGTATTCCACCTTGACCAGCTCGGCGTCTTCAAAACTCAGGCACAACCCTTGAGCGAGATCGCGCGTAAAGTGGTCTCCCGAGACGCGCATCGTGGAGGCCAGTTGCATGGCGTCGCCATGATAAACCGCCAGCTCGGTAGAGTGCGCGCCGATGTCCACGACGGCCACGCCCTCACGCCGGTCCTCCGGCAGCACCGAAGCGAAACACCCGGCGAGGCCTTCGAATACGGTTTCATCCACCGCCATGTGCGCCAGGTTCACCGCGCCGACCAGCGAGTTGTGCTCCTGCACCGAGGACGTCACCAAGTGAACCTGCAGTTCCAGACGGGTGGCCAGCATTTTGCGCGGGTCGCGATGACCCGGCCGGTCGTCCAGCACGAAATCCTGCGGAACCAGTTGCAGCACCATACGGTCTTCGTGCAACTGCACGCGCGAGGCCCGGTTCACCACGCGGTTCACGTCGCGCTGATCGATCTCGCGTTCGTGGCCCAGGTCGACGACGCCCCGGCCGTTGGCCCCCTTCAGGCTCTGGCCACCCATCCCCACTACGGCCGCTTCGACCGAAATCCCGGCCGCCCGTTCGGCCCCGTGCAGCGCGGTCACCATGGACTCCGCCACCGATTTCTGATCGGCGATGCGGCCCTTCTGCCAGCCCCTGGAGGCCGCCACGCCGTACCCGAGGAAGCGCAGGACTCCGTGTTCGAGCAGGCAAACCACCATGCGGGTGGCGCGGCTGCCGGCGTCGAGTCCTACTGCATAAACGGGTTTCACTGCCATGGGGCCCTTATTCCTTCACCGTGATACGGTCGTCCAGCCGCAGATCGAATAACTTGGCTTCCGGCGACCGCTTCTGGATCTCCGGGTAGTGGGCGAGAAAATTCTGGTAACGCCGCGCGAAATTCATGTCGCCCAACAGCAGCACCAGGGCGCGGTTCCCCACCTGCGCCACCAAACGAATATTATCCGGATCGCCGGCATCCACCTCGGAAATGTCTTTGAGCAGGTAGCCCATCTCTTCCTGCACCCGCAGGAACGTGCGCACGCGCTCGCGGCGCTGCTCCGGAAGATCGCGTTCCCGAATGCCACTGAGCACCGGGAATGCGAACTGCGCCTGCGATGGCGGATCGAGAAGAACGCCGTAAGCGTCGATGAGCAATACGCCGGAACGGAAGCTAACGAAAGCGATGGGCTGGCGCTCGCGAATCCGCACCAGCAGGCGGTCGGGCCAGACGCGGGAAACCGAGGCATCCGCCACCCAATCGAGGGCCAGCACCTCGCGGCGGCGCTCGCCCAGCGGCGTAGTAAAGATGCTGCGCTCGAAATCCGGCGCGAAGACACGGAATATCTTGGAGCGCGAGGCGTAGCGTACGCCCTCGAACGTGAGCGCGTCCTTGCGGTCGCGCGACAAGGTGAACTGCGAGTCGGTAACCACAAACCGGCGCACCTTCAGCGCAGCCATAGCGGTGGAGACGCCGACCAACGCCAGCGCGCCGATGGACAGCAGGAGTCTCCAATTCCAACGCTTGGGTTTGGGCTTCGATTCACGCGGCATTTTCGGTCCCCGGCCCTTCGGCTTTCAACTTCTCCAGCAATTTCTCTCCGGCTTGCCAAACGTTGCCCGCGCCCAGTGTGAGCACCAGGTCGCCGGCTTGCGCGGTCTGATACAGGGCTTCCACACCGCGGGCAATGGTGCCGACGTACTCGGCGCGGCGATGCCCGAACTGCCGGATGCGTTCGACCAGCGCTTCTGAAGTGACGCCCTCGATGGGCTTCTCCGACGCTGCGTAAATATCCAGCACGAACAGCATGTCGGCTTGATGGAAGGAACCGGCGAATTCGTCCATCAGGTGGAATGTGCGCGAGTAGCGGTGCGGCTGGAACAGCACGTGGATACGGCGGAAACCGCACAGGCGTGCTCCATCGAGCGTGGCCCGAATTTCGGTGGGATGGTGGCCATAATCGTCGAACACGGCGATGCCACATTCCGTGCCGCGATCCTGGAAGCGCCGTTCCACCCCGCTGAAACTCGCCAGCGCTTCTCGGATCACTTCCGGCTTGACCTCTAATTCCAATCCCACGGCCGCCGCCGCCGTGGCGTTCAACACGTTATGCCTTCCGGGCACATTCAAGTGGAAACGCCCCAGGTCGGCCGTGCGATAGCGCAGGCGAAAGTCAGTGGTCGCCTGGTGACTATAGGGAGTCGTAAACAGGCCGAAACCGATCTCAGACGCTTCCATATCGGCCTGCGAAGTGGTTCCGTAAGTGATGGTCCGGCGCTTGATTTCCGGCAGAATCCCCTGCACGTTGGCGTCGTCCAGGCACACGATAGCCGCGCCGTAGAACGGCACCTTGTTTACAAACTCGAGAAAGGCCGCGCGGATGGCATCGAGCGACGGGTAGTGGTCCAGGTGTTCGCGGTCGATGTTGGTCACCACGGCGATAATCGGTGCCAGCTTGAGAAAGGAGCCATCGCTTTCATCCGCCTCCACCACCAGAAACTCGCTGCGGCCCACGCGGGCATTGGAGCCGCCCATGGTGGCCACACGCCCGCCCACCATCACGGTCGGGTCCAGGCCCGCATGGTTGAGAATGGTCGCGGTCATGGAAGTGGTGGTGGTTTTCCCGTGGCTGCCGGCCACCGCGATCCCGTACTTGAGGCGCATCAACTCCGCCAGCAGCTCGCCCCGCGGGATCACCGGGATCTGCAGGCGGCGCGCCTCCTGCACTTCCGGGTTCTGCTCGTCCACGGCTGAGCTGACCACCAGCGCCCGCGCTCCGGTCACGTTGGAGGCCGCGTGGCCTTCATAAATCCGCGCGCCCATCCCGGCCAGCTTTTCCGTAATCGGCGACAGTTTCAGGTCCGACCCGCTCACCTGGTATCCCAGGTTGAGCAGCACCTCGGCGATGGCGCTCATGCCGATTCCGCCAATGCCGGTGAAATGGAGGTGCTGGGGACGGAAAAACATTTCCTTATTGTATTGTTTCGGCTATCCGTGCTGCTGTCAATTGAAATCGCGTGCTACCTGCTCCAGAATTCCCGCGGCTCTTTCGGCGGCTCCAGGCCGGGCGAACTTGCGGGCCGCTTCCGCCATCCCCTCCAGCGCTGCCGCCTGTGCTGAAAGTTCTTTCACCAGAGAGAACAATTTCTCACCGTTCATTTCGCCATCGCGGACCAGCCGGGCCGCCCCGCCGCGCTCGAAGGCCTCCGCATTGCGCGTCTGGTGATCGTCGGCAGCGAATGGGAATGGAACCAGAATCGACGGTTTTCCGGCGGCCGCCAATTCCGAAACGGCTCCCGCGCCGGAGCGGCACACCACCAGATCGGCGGCGGCGAAGGCTGCCGGCATGTTGCCAATGAAGGGCGTAATCTCTCCTTCGAGGCCCGACTCTGCAAAGGCCGATTTCAATTCTTCAAACCCGGCTTTTCCCGACTGGTGCACAATCCTTATGGGGAACCCGGCCTGTTGAAACAGCGGCCAACTCTCGTGCGAGGCTCGGTTCAGGGTGCGCGACCCCTGGCTTCCGCCGGTGATCAAGAGGTTGAGCACGGCGCCTGGCGGCTTGGGCGGCACGCGGAAGAACTCCTCGCGGACCGGCAGGCCGGTCACTTCGGTGCGGCCCTCGGGAAAATAGCGACCCGTTTCCGGGAACGAGACCAGCGCGCGGGCGACAAACCGGCCAATCACGCGATTGGTGAATCCAGGGACGGCGTTCGGCTCCATCACCACCACCGGAACGCGCCGCAGCAAGGCCGCCATGACCGGAGGTCCGGCCACGTAGCCGCCCATGCTGAAGACGGCCGAGGCTGTGCGGACAAATTTGCCGCAAGCCAGAGTGGTAAAGGGCAGGCGCGATAGTGTGGCCAGCTTTTGTTGTAAGCCCACGCGATTCAAACCGCCGATTTCGATCTTCTCCAAGCGAAAGCCCTCGGGTGGAACCAGGCGCGCTTCCATACCGCGATCCGTTCCTACAAACAACGCTTCGTGCCCCCGGCGGCGCAGCTCGCGCGCCACCGCCAGGGCTGGAATCACGTGCCCGCCAGTGCCCCCGCCCGCCATGACGAACATTTTGCCCATCTCAGTAAGAACACAGGCCTGCGGCCTGTGAAGCCGGCGACAAGATCGCCAGCGCTACGTAACGCCGGCGGTCTTCGCCGCCGGTGGCGTTGGTGCTATATCAACCTGCATGCTCCGACACGTTCATCAGAATTCCCAGCGACGCCAGCGTGCTCAGCAGCGAGCTGCCGCCAGAGCTGATCATCGGCAGCGGAATCCCCTTGGTGGGCATCATGCCGAGCACTACGCTAATGTTGATCAACCCCTGGACCACAATCACTACGGTCACCCCCAGCGCCAGGTAACGGCCAAAATCGTCGCTCATACGGAACGTGGTGCGCCAGCCGCGCCAGAGGATCATGAAGAAGCCGACCAGCAGGCCGACCGACCCGATCAGGCCCAGCTCTTCGCTGGCCACGGCATAAATGAAATCGGTGTGCGCCTCGGGCAGGTAGAGCAGCTTCTGCCTTCCGTTCATCAGCCCCATGCCGGCGACGCCCCCTGCTCCCACCGCAATTTTGGATTGCTGCAACTGGTAGTTGGTGTCGCGGGTGGTCAGCGATTTCTGCAAGCGAGTCTTGACGCGGCCCTGCGGGTCGAACTTCTCCACGATCTTGAATTCGGGGTCGAAAAACTTCACCACGCGAGCCAGCCGGTAGGGCTCCTTCACCACGAACAGGCAGACTCCGATCAGCGCCACCGTCCCGGCAATGGCGCAGTAGCGCAGCTCGAGGCCGGCCACAAAGAAGACCACCGCAGCCGCGCCGCCCAGAACCACAGCCGTGCCCAGGTCCGCCACCACCACGGCCAGAATTACCAAGCCCACCGCCAGCGCCGCCGGCACCAGCGTGTAGCGCGCGTTGTTGATGGCCCGCGCCCGCCACGTCACAAAGAAGGCCAGAAAGATCACCAGCGCCGGTTTGGCCAGCTCCGAGGGCTGCAGGCCAATCGGGCCCATGCGCAGCCAGCGGTGGTGCTCCGAATCCAGCAGGTAAACCACGGCCAACAGGAGCAGGGCGACACCGATCGCGCTGAAGGCCACGGCGGGGTTTTGAAACTTGCGGTAGTGCGTCCGCTTGAGAGTCATCATGGCGAGGATGGCCACCGCGGCCCAAGCCACCTGGCGCACCACGAAGTGCCAGGTCGAGCCGTACCGCAGTTGCGCCATGATGGAGGAAGCGCTGTAGAGGATCAGCACCCCAAAGGAAACCATCACGAGCACGGTCGCGAATAAGATCCAGTCTGTTTTGAGCCTTTGCGCCATTTAGTTTTCTTCGCCTCGTGGGGCAGGGCTTCGGCCCTGCCGCCGCCCTTCCGGGCGGCGTCGCCCGCAGTGGACACCACCGAGGCCGGGCGGAAGCCCGGCTGCAGGCCGGAAGGCCTGCCCCACAGATCCCTGCGGATTTTTCATTTGCGCCATATTAGCTTTTTGGTTGTAATCGATTCACGATCTGCTTGAAGACCTCGCCCCGGTGCTCGTAGCTGCGAAACTGGTCAAAGCTGGCGCAGGCCGGCGCGAGCAACACCGTATCGCCCGGCTCTGCGGCGGCATAAGCGTGCGCTACCGCTTGGTCGAGCGTCTTGGCGTCGACCAGCGGAACCGCGCCGCGCAGTTGCTCGGCGATCTTGGCCGTGGCCGCGCCGATCAGCAACGCCGCGCGCGCTTTGGCGGCCAGCGGCTCGCGGAGCAGCGAGTAGTCCAAACCCTTGTCTTTACCGCCCAGAATCACCCACAGGTTGCCCGGAAAAGCCTCCACGGCTTTGAGCGTGGCGTCCACGCTGGTGGCTTTCGAATCGTTGTAGAAATCCACTCCAGTCACGTTGCGCACGAACTCCAGCCGGTGCTCCACGGCTCGGAACGTGCGCACAGCCGCGGCGATGGCAGCATGGCTTACGCCCGTGCGGGCCGCGGCAATTGAGGCCGCCAGGACATTCTCGATATTGTGCCGTCCGCGGATGGGAATCTCGGCGGCCTCCATCAGGGGCCTGCCATCTAAAATCAATTGATCGCCGCACAGGCTTGCACCCCAGGTCACCTGCCGCCGGCTGCTGAACCACTCAGCTCTCGCGGAGGTCCGCTCGGCATAGCTTGCGCAAACGCGATCCTCGGCATTCAGCACCGCGAAATCGCCGGCCTGCATGGTTTCGAAGAGCCGCCCTTTGGCAGCGGCGTAGCTCTCGAACGTGTGGTGGCGGTCCAGGTGGTTTTGGGTCACGTTCAATGCCAAGCCGATATGAGCGCGAAATTCCACTATCGTTTCCAACTGGAAGCTGGAAAGCTCCAGCACGTTCCAGCCATCGGCGCGCGAGCTGTCGATCATGGCTGTGACCGGCGTCCCGATATTGCCGCCCACCTGCACGGTCAGCCCAGCTTCCCGCAAGATGTGGCCGGTCAAACTGGTGGTGGTAGTCTTGCCGTTCGAGCCGGTGATTCCGATGGTCTGGCCTTTCAGAAACGGCGCTGCCAATTCCACTTCGCCCACCACGCGCACGCCCCGGCGACGGGCCGCTTCCAAGGGCGGAAGGTCGGCCGGCACGTCGGGAGAAAGCACGATCAGGTCGCAGCCCTCGAAAACCTCGGGTGTCTGTTGGGCGAACCGAATCTGAAGCTTCTCGAGCAGCAGGCCCGCCTCGGGAAGCTGGTCGAGCGGTTTCAGATCGGTAGCGCGCACCTGTGCGCCTTCCCGCGCCAGCAGTTCGGCCGACGCGATGCCGGATTTCTTCATCCCCACCACGAGTGCTTTGACCTTGTCCAACCGCATTGTCATCGCGGCAACCTCATCGCAACTTCAGTGTGCTCAGCGCAAACAGCGCCAGCACCAGGCCCGCGATCCAAAACCGCGCGATGATCTTCGATTCGGCCCAGCCCAGTTGTTCAAAATGATGGTGCAGAGGCGCCATCTTGAAGATTCGTTTGCCGCCGCGCAGCTTGTAGCTGCCCACCTGCAATATCACCGAAAGCGCCTCCAGAATGAAGACGCCGCCGATGAACAGCAGCAGGACCTCCTGTTTGATGAGCACCGCGACAACGGCCAACGCGCCGCCCAGACCGAGAGAACCGACGTCACCCATAAAGATGTCCGCGGGGTGCGCGTTGTACCAAAGAAACCCCAAGCTTGCGCCAGTCATAGAGCCGCAAAAGACGGTCAGTTCGGAAGTGCGCGGGTTGCGCGCCAGCTCCAGGTATTGGGCCAGTTCCACGTGGCCGCCCGCATAGGCCAATACAGTCAGCGCTCCGGCGGCCACCACCATCAATCCGATCGCCAGGCCATCCAGGCCGTCGGTCAGGTTCACCGCATTCGAAACGAACACGACTACGAGGCTCACGAATACGCAGAACGGCGCCACCCCCAGCACGTAGGTCCACGGATTGTGGAGAAGCGATTCGATCAGCAAAGTGGGCCGGAACTGCTTGGCAAAAGGAAAGTTGATCTGGGTGGAAAAGCTGCCGTTGGCGCGCGCCACCAGCAACAGTGCCGCCACGCCCAACGCCGCCGCAAATTGATAGATGAGTTTGCGCTTGCCGCTCAATCCGAGGTTCCGCTGGTGGGTGACCTTGGCATAGTCGTCCAAAAAGCCGATCCAACCGAACGCGACCAGGGCGCCGATCGCGATCCAAACGTACCCGTAAGTCAGGTCCGCCCACAAAACCGTCGGAACAACAATGGAGATGATGATGAGCACGCCGCCCATGGTAGGCGTGCCAGCCTTCTTCTGATGCGACTTAGGACCTTCTTCGCGAATATACTGTCCGATCTGGAATTGCCGCAGCCGGCTGATCAGCCAAGGCCCCAGCGCAATGCAAAGAAACAGCGCCGTGAGGCTGGCGAACGCGGTGCGAAACGTGGTGTAGCGAAAGACGCGGAACGGGCTGATATACCGCTGAAGCTGCTCGTATAGAAGGAAGTAAAGCATCGCCTAGGCGCCTACTGCCGCAGCAGTCCTTCCAGGGCCCGCTCCACCGCCACGCCGCGGGACCCCTTAAACAATACGGCGTCCCCGGCCCGCGCGATGCCTCGCACAAACTCCCCCGCCGGCCCGGCCTCCTCAAAAAAAATCGCGGCGCTCTCCGGAAGTCCGGCGCCGACCGCCGCGTCGATCATGGCGTGTGCGTTGCCGCGCACACCGATCAAAAAGTCGATTCCCAACCCAGCGGCGTAGCGGCCCACCTCGCGGTGCAGTTCGCCCGCCGCACTTCCCAACTCCAGCATCTCCCCCAGCACGGCAATCCGGCGCTTGGCCGGAGTCTGCCGCAGTACGTCGAGCATGGACCGCGCTGCCTCGGGATTGGAGTTGTAACAGTCGTTCCAGATCACGATTCCGTTGTGCTCCAGGCGTTCCCCGCGCATCTTACCCACGGTGACCGTCTGCACCGGGCCTTTCAGTTTTTCGGCCGGGATGTCGCAGACGCGCGCCACCGCGATGGCGGCCAACAGATTCATCACCGCGTGACGGCCCACAAGGCCCGTTTCGAAATCCACGCCGGCGGCTCGAAAGGTGCTGCCGTTGTCTCGGTACTGGACGGCGCAGGCCCGCACGTCGGCACTGTCCGAGAATCCGAAAGTCACCGAGCGGCCGGGATGCTTTTCGCGGAAGCGCAGCACATGGGGATCATCGGCATTCAGCACGGCGACTCCGTCAGGCGGCAGGCCCTCGATCAACTCGCCTTTGGCTGCCGCGATCCCTTCGATCGAATCGAAACTTTCCATGTGCGCGTAGCCGATATTGGTCACCACGCCGATGTCGGGCCGGGCGATCGCGGCCAGCGCGCGAATCTCGCCCCCGTGGTTCATGCCCATTTCGAGTACCGCCACGCGCGCCCGATCGGGCAGACGCAGAATTGAAAGCGGCACGCCGACGTGATTGTTCAAATTGCCGATCGTCTTCCCCACGGGCAGCTCCGCCGCCAGCAGATGCGCGATGGCATCCTTGGTGCTGGTCTTGCCGGCGCTCCCGGTGACTCCGATCACCCGGCCGCCCCAGCGGACGCGCGCCCAGGCCGACAGATGTTGCAACGCCGCCAGCGAGTCCTGCACCACGAGTTCGCCAGTCGTCTGTCCTTGGGCAGCGCATGGCGCCGCCCCACAGCGTTCCACCACCGCGGCCGCGGCGCCCTTGGCCAGCGCGGCCGTCACAAAATTGTGGCCGTCGAAGTTCGGCCCGCGCAGTGCAAAAAACACATCGCCGGTATTTTGTGTCCGCGTGTCCACACTCCATCCCGTAACTTTCACCGGCGGAGGCGCACCGGCAGCACCCATGACGGCCGCAACTTCCTGTAGATCCAGAGTCATGGTGTCAACCGGTTTTGTGATACCCGTAACCTCTTAGCACTTCTCGCGCCACCGCCCGGTCGTCGAACGCGATGGTTTTGTCTTTCAGAATTTGATACGTCTCGTGCCCCTTGCCGGCCAGCAGGACGATGTCTCCCTCGCGCGCCTCCTTAAGGGCGCGGGCGATGGCGGCGGCGCGGTCCGGCTCGACCACATGCGGCACATCCACGCGGCGAATACCCACCAGCGCGTCGTTCATAATGGCCAAAGGGTCTTCCGAGCGCGGATTGTCGCTGGTCAGGACCACGAAATCGCTGGCTTCGGCGGCGGCTTGCCCCATCAGAGGGCGCTTGGTGCGGTCACGATCGCCACCGCAGCCGAACAGCGTGATCACGCGCTTCGGATCGAGGCCGCGCGCCACCGCGATCACGTTGCGCAACGCGTCATCGGTATGGGCATAGTCCACCACCACCACGAAAGGCTGCCCTTCGTCGACGCGCTCGAAGCGTCCTGGAACGGCTTCGAGGCTGGCGATTCCCTGGGCAATAGTTTCCGGCGCAATCCCGTACGATAGCGCCGCGCCACACGCCGCCAGGATGTTGTACACGTTGATCTTGCCGATCAGCGGTGAGGTCACTCCGAAACGCAGTTTGCCGGCATGTACTTCGAAGCGCAGTCCGTCGAAACCGGAGGAGATGTGGCGCGCCCGCAGGTCGGCCTCCGGCCCCAGGCCGTACCAATATGCCTCAGTCTGGGGATGCAGCTTCAGCTTGCGCAGCCTCTCGTCATCGCGGTTCACCACGGCTGCCGCCGGCGGCGGTCCGCCCGCTCCTTCGAAGAGCATCTGTTTGGCCGCCAGGTAGGCTTCCATGGTGCCGTGGAAATCCAGGTGATCGCGCGTCAGGTTGGTGAAGACCGCGGTGTGGAAATGCAGTCCATACACCCGCCCCAGCGCCAGCGCGTGGGAAGAGACTTCCATGGTGACGTGCGTACCGCCCAGTGTTTCGAGCTCCGCAAACATGCGCACCAGATCGAGCGACTCGGGCGTGGTATTCACCGCCGGAAGAACCTTTCCCGCCAGGTGATACTCGATGGTTCCGACCAGCACGGTGGTATGGCCGGCGGCGCGCAGAACCGAATCCACCAGATAACCCGTGGTGGTCTTGCCGTTGGTTCCGGTGATGCCGGTCAGCCCGAGGCGCTCGTCCGGCCGGCCATAGAAGTTGCGCGCCGCCAGCGACAGGGCCTGCCGCCCGTGCTCCACTTCGATCCAGACGCCTTCAAACCCTTCGGGCACGGGCGATTCACTGGCGACAGCGGACGCACCCCTCGCCAAGGCATCGTGCGCGAACTGCCGTCCGTCAATGCGGCTGCCCGGAAAGGCGAAAAACAGGAAACCCGTGGTCACTCGTCGTGAATCGTATTCCAGTCCGCTGATCTCCATACCGGCGAGTTCAAGCGAAAGCGGCCGCTTCAGCCGCACGCCCGAAAGTATCTCGCCAAGGTTCATCTCACGAACTGGACCCGAATGCGCTCTCCCTCATGCAAAAGTGATCCCGGCGGTGGGGACTGCATGCGGGCGACGCCGCTTCCGCCAGGCACAACCGTCAGACCCTGCGCCGCCGCCGTTGCCAGGACGGCTCGCATCGTCATACCCCTGAAGTTCGGGACGCGCGGACCAGCCGCCGCGGTTTCGCTTTCGTCGTCACCCTCTTCCAGGATATTGGGCTGGTCGGAACCAATATCGGCAATGCTGAGGTCGTCCACCTCCGCCTTCTTGGCCAACTGGGGCGGCGGCGTTTGGTCGGGCAGATCCCGGGGAACATCCATCACCCGCAGCGCCTCCGTGGCGACAGCGTGGAATACCGGTGCGGCCGCTTGACCGCCAAATCCCGCGGTGCCGTGCGTGCCGTTCAACGTCACTACTACCACGATAGCCGGATTCGTCAGCGGCGCGAAGCCCATGAACGATCCGTTGTACGTATGCGTATAGTGGCGGCTGGCTACGTCGTAGATCTGGGCAGAACCGGTTTTCCCTCCGACCGAATAACCTTCCAGGCGTGCCTTCGGATAACCGGTTCCGCCGGGCAGGACCACCCCTTCCATCATCTGGCGCATGGTGATGGCGGTGTCCGGCTTCACGATGCGCACGGGCGCCGGCAGCGGCACCGTCTGGCTGCCCTTTTTTAGAATGAGGTGCGGCTTGACCAACAGTCCGCCGTTGGCAATTACCGACGCGGCCCGCGCGAGCTGCACAGTGGTGACGCTGACCTCCTGCCCCATCGAAACGGATGCAAGGGAAGTAGTTCCCCACTGCCCCAGCTTTCTCAACTTCCCGCCGGATTCCGCAGGCAGCTCGAGGCCGGTCTTCTGCCCAAAGCCAAATTTTCGAACGTAATCGTACATTCGGGGCTGGCCCACCCGCATCCCCACTTCGATCGCGCCGATGTTGCTGGATTTCGCCAGCACGGTGGCCATGGGAACGACGCCCATGCCGGTGTGCGAGTCATGAATGATGCGGCCCGGCAGACGGAGCACGCCCCCGTGGCAATCGATGGGACTGTCCGGCCGCAGGCTGGTAGTTTCGAGCGCCGCCGAAAGTGTAATCACCTTGAACACCGACCCCGGCTCAAACGGGACCGAGACCCCATGATTCTGCCGTGCGCTTTTCTCTCCCGCCTGGGGCGGATCGTTGGGATCGTACGGCGGATAGCTGGCCAGCGCGAGGATTTCACCGTTTTGTGGATTCATTACCACCACGCTGCCGCTCATGGCGGCGTGCGCAGCGACGGCGGTCGCGATCTCGCGCTCGGCGACAAACTGCAACCGTTCGTCGATGGTCAGGGTAAGAGGCGTGCCGGCGCGCGGCGGCGTCTCCATTTGGGAATCAATGCCTCGCCGATTGACGTCAGTGAGCAGGCGGACCCGCCCCGGCTTGCCGCGCAATTCGCTGTCGTAGCTCCGCTCGATGCCGGCGTTGCCCCTCTCTTCGAAATCGACCGAGCCGAGCACGGCCGCCGCCAATGCGCCATTCGGGTAATGCCGCTGGCTCTCGCTCTGGATCTGAATCCAATCCAGGTGCAGGTTCCGAATGCTCTGCCCTTCATCGAAAGTAATTTTGCGCTTGACCCACAGAAAACCGCGCTCGGTATCGTTGGCCCACTTCATCTTTCCGTAGAGGTCGTTGCGATCCATGTGAAGCACCAGCGACAGGATGGTGGAGGCGACCTGCAGATCGGGCACCTTCAGCGGATTGACATAAACCGATTCGGTGGGCACGCTCATTGCCAGCGGCTGTCCGTGGCGGTCGGCGATGGTGCCGCGGGGAGCGGAAATTGCCACGTCCAGCTCCTCCCGATTGCGCGCGAGCTGGACGTATTCGCGGTGATGCAGGACCTGTAAAGAGAGAAGCTTTGCAAAGATTGCGCCACCCCACAGGACGAGTATGGCCGCCAGGATGGTTAGCCGGCGCTCGATCATGACTTTTGACCTTTGACTCTTTTTACTTACTTCACCATCGCCACCGTGCCATCACTCTTCCCGTCCAGGTGCACAACCTGCTCGGTGGTCGGCGTGACGAGGTCCTGTCTCTTGGCCAGTGTTTCCAGCCGGTCGGGCCGGAGCATCTCCGCTTCCTGAAGTTGCAGCACCTGGCGCTCGCTGAGGAGACGCCGCTGCTCAACGCGCAGCGATTCCAGCTTGTAGCCTTCCAGGGTGTTGGCCACGCTAGGCGCCAGAACGCCGGTCAGAAGGACAAGCACGAGCCCGGCTCCTCCGATGGCCGACCAGCAGGCGCTGCGGCTCCGGGGATCGGCTTCACGCACCAGGCGCGAGTTGTCGATCTTCTTCGAGTAGAAGAATACGTCCTCGTGCGGTAGAGACCGCAGTTGGTATGGATCGCGCTCCGCGCGCACCGGCGCCGGCCTGCCCGGTTGGGCCACGGCCGAAGCTTCCATCTTCCTCGAAAATGCTGGCGTCGCCATGTTTCTCCTTCAAACCACCGTCGAACCCCCGCTCCCTCACGGTCGCGGCTCGGTAAACTCAACGCATTTCCAGCGCGCGCAGCTTGGCGCTACGCGATGCCGGATTCTCGAATGTTTCCTGTTCGCTTGGCTGGAGCGGGTGCTTCGTCAAAATCGCCGCGCGCCCCTCCCGTCCGAGCTCCCTGAATTTTTCCTTGACCTTGCGGTCGTCGATCGACATGAAACTGATCACTACCATGCGGCCGCCCGCCGCCAGCAGCTCCGGACCCGCGCGTAACAGACGGTCCAGTTCTCCCGGCTCCTCGTTCACCGCCATCCGTAATGCCATGAACGTCTTCGTGGCCGGATGCAATCTTCCCGTCCGTGGCACGGCCCGCAACACTACATCGGCCAGATGCAGAGTGCTCCGTATGGGCCGTGCTCGGACGATTGCTCTGGCTACCTTCCGCGCCCTCCTTTCTTCGCCCCACTGAAAGATCAGGTCGGCGAGCGCCTTTTCGGCGGTGTAATTGACGAGATCGGCCGCAGTCATGCCCGAGGTTTGATCCATGCGCATGTCCAGCGGTCCATCCGCCAAAAATGAAAATCCCCTCTCCGGTTCCGTTAGCTGATACCGGCTCACGCCTAAGTCGGCCAGCAGACCGTCTACCCTCTGGAAACCGGCTTCCTGAACCGCTTCGGCCAGCGAATCGAAGCGGCCATGATGAAATCGAATCCGTTCGGCGTAGGGCGCCGTGTTGCGGCGCGCCATCTCCAGCGATTCCGCATCGCGATCGTTGGCGATCACCAGACCACTGGTCAATCGCTCGGCGATCAGAGCGGTATGGCCGCCCATCCCCGCGGTGGCATCCACATAGATCCCCGCGGGACGAATCGCCAGAAGCTCCAGCACCTCGGCTGGCATGACGGAGATGTGCATAGCGCATTAATTCAAACCCGCCGCTTCCAGCTTGGCCAGATCCTCGGCGGCCATCTGCGACGCCTCGCGCTTGCGCTCTTCGTAAATCTTTTCGCTCAAAACTTCAATGCGTCCGCGGTACGCAAACAGGCGCACAGACTGGTTTTCGATGCCCAGCTCGCGCCGCAGCTCCGGCGGAAACAGAATGCGGCCCTGGTTATCCATCTCCGACTCCGCACCCAGGTCGGCGGCGTTGAAGGCCACATTGCGCGCGATCCGTGGATCGTCGCGGTAGGTCTCGAAGAATTTTTCGTTTTCCCGCCAGACCGCAATCGGGTATATTTGCGCTATGCGGCGATCCAGGCTGGTAACGAAAAGCTTCTTTTCCCGTAGCGCGCTCAGGAACTGCTGGAAATCGACCGGGACCTTCATGCGTCCCTTGTCGTCGAGCCGCCCCGGGTACATGCCCCGCGGCGGCTCCACCATCAGCAGCTGAACCCCTGAATCGCCCACTTTTACACCACTTTTGGGCTATTTTCAAGCCACAACACATGGTGGCACGACCACCTCAGTATTTGCAAGAGATTTTTTCAGGAAGTATTTGATACTGGGAGAGTTATCTGCCTACAAGCAGATCTATGCTAATCGGGCAACACACCATATATAGATATCGTGGCGAAGAATAGGAGAAGACGGGTGCCATGCTTTAGCTTGCCAAGCACTAGATGAGCGAATTCAGCGAGCGCCGAAAGTCTGAGGTCGAGCTAAAGCATGCCCCACCGGGGGCTACTGAATCGGTATTTTACTGTGATGGCGAAATTTACCGTGATGCCGCACAGCGATTCTCCGCTTGCGACACTCACCAGTACGCCGATCGGCTGAAACGACTGGCCAACCGAAACGCTTTTGGTTGTTACCAGCGGGGACCAAGGCCAAGCCGGTAATGGTAACAGACGCGTTGACAGAGAGGCTGAAGGTCGCCGTTATTCCATTTGTGGTCGTGGCGATCACTTGCACCAAACCCGCAGCGGAGCTCGCTAGCTAGAACGACTGTGGCGTTGGACCAGCCGTTCGAATCCGTCGTGGGGCTCATCGGAGTAACTACGGCGGTGCCAGACGGGACGACACTCCAAGTCACCGGGGTGGATAGAACCGGATTCGGCGGGGAGCTTCCATCTAACACTTGGACCACCAGGGAGCGTGGGATAGTCTGGCCGCGGTTCGCGCATTGAAAGTTCCCGCCGATGATTTGGACGGCAGCCGGCGTCGCGGGCGTGACCATCAGTCCATAGCGAGCGTTCGGAGGTGCTGCGAAACCGTCGGGACCGCCGAGTCCAAGCGTGACAGCAGAATCATAATTCTGGGGGTACAGAAAATACTCGACGCCGCCAATCAGGACCCGGAGATAAGCCGGGTTGTTCGGGGCCGGGCCGGTCGAAGGAACCCGACCAAAGACTACGTTGCATGTGGCAAGGCCGGCGCTGTTCGTCAATACAGATCCCGCATCCGCGCCGGCTTGCGTAGCGCAGTTGGCGGTCGGACTGGCCGGGCTTGCGTAGAGGCTTATCGTAACTAGGCGGACCGAGACATTGGGGATGGGTTGTCCACCGTTGGTGGAGACAGTCACGGTGATCGGCATACTGCTGGGGCTGTTGGCCGCCCCTTGGAGAAGGGTGTTAGCCGCAGGACTGGTCACAAGAACAACGCTCGCCTCCGTGGGGATTTCCGTGAGTGTGAAAGTGACGCTCTGGCCATTCGCCAAAGAAGCGGTCACGGTCATCACTCGGAGAGTCGTACCACCTGTATCGTTGCCGCTGTAGCGTTCGCAGCTACCTCCAATCGCATTGCACCCCACATCGGCGGCAGAACCTGCGCCGCTGGTTACGGTGGCGGCGGTAGTCTCGCCATTATTAAATGTTCCGTTGGGCGGACGGATGCCGTCGGCATCAGTGACCGTCCAGGTAATTGTTGCGTTGTAGACTGGATACCCGTTCGCGTCCGAACGAGAACCACCAGATCATCGAAGCTGTAACTGGCGCCGGCGCAGCCATCGCAGATGAGCTGACCGTTGCCTTGCACGATGGAAATGTTCTGCGCCGGTCCGACAGTTATCTGCGCGAATGCCGCGTTCCTGAAGATGAGGGCGAACAGCGCCGCGAGAAGAAGAGTTTTGATTCTAGCCACAGGTTGGCTCCCGGAATCGAGTTACTGGATCGGAATATGACTGCCCACGTTAGGTTGCGCGAACTGGTAGTCGCCGGGGTTGGTCACGAGCACTCCCACTTCGAGAAAGACATCGTTTCCAGTAGGCGCATCGGCAGGGACCTGGAAGCTGATTTCGTAAACTCCAATGAGCGACGGGGCTGCGCGTGAGGAGGAAAGTACGGCCACCTCGTGCGTGTTGTCACCAAGTACCATCGCGACGTATGCGGCGGTGGAAACGGAATCCACGCCGGGCGTCGGCAGCGCTTGCGTCTTAAGGGGCGGAGACGTGGGCCCGATACCCGTGATGTAGATGCGGATGATCTCTCCGCGCTGCGCGGGATTTTGCAGGCTGACGAACGTGCCGTCCGGGCGGAACCCGATCACGCGGCGAACTCCATCCGTCATGGGAGCCTCATAGATTCCAGGGCTGGCGCTTCGGATTTCGACGGTTGCGGTGTAGGTAAACTGCGGCGGGAAGGGAAACGCACCGATGTTCTGCACTGTGATCGAAACCGAAACGGAACCTGGCGCCACATCGCAAGGAACCTGGAAGGTGATCAGCGTCTGGTCGATGTTGGCGGCGTCAGTGGTGACGTTGAGGATCGGAGCCGCCTTCGAGTTGAAACTGACGCCTTCGACGAAGGAGGACTGTGGGATGACTGTGCTGAACAGGTTCGGCGCAGCCGGCGGGCTTACTTCCGTTTGTGGATCGCCGAAGACCAAAGTACCGATGCTGCACGGCGAAAGCGCGCCACTATTCTTGTCACCGGTTGCGAAGAAGCCTGCTCCATTCAGGAAATTTGCGGGGGTCAGGCCGAAGCTGGCCGCAACCGTAAGATGGAACGTTACGGAAGAGCTGCCGACAGTGGCCACCACGGTGACCGGGCCCGGAGTGGACCCCGCCGTCACAGTGGCTTGCGCGTCTCCATACCCGTCGGTCGTCTTGCTGACCAGGGACAGCGAGGCGGACCCAGTGGTGACCGCGAACTGCACAGGGACGCCCTCGTTGTTAGGCGGGGGCGGTCCGCTTGCCCCAACTGAACGACAAGAGGCACAAACGTGACACCGGCAGTAGCGCTTTGATTGTTGCCGCTCACAATGGTCAGGCTGCTGACTTGCAATTTGGGTTGAGCGGTGGACGTCTTGGGAATTCTGCCGGCCGGGGAACTGCGCGAATGCCGCATGCACCAGGATCGCGAAGAATAATGCCGCGAAAAAAAGTTTTGATTGCTGCCACGGGAAACCTCCTCGCCCGGCTTCGGAATCGAAGCGGGTTTGAATTACAAACGAGGACGCGGCGGGAACATCAACGTGTAACTTCGCGCCGAAACGGGAGGCGCGCGGGAGTCGAAGAGGGGCCGGAGGGAAGAGTCCGGCCCCGAGAAATCTACTGAATCGGAAGTTTGCTGCCTACGCCCGGGTTGGCGTCTTGGTAGTCACCCGGGTTGGTTACAAGGACGGCCACTTCTAAGAAGGTATTGTTTCCCTGGGTTGCATCGGCCGGGATGGCGATGTCGAGTTCGAAGACGCCGAGGAGCGCCGGGGAAACCCGTGAGGTGGGGAGCACCGGGACGAGTTCGAGACCTAGAGGATTAGCCGCGGTGACTGGGGTGGCAATCTGCACGGCGAGGAATGCGGCCGTGGACAGCGAATCCACGCCCGGCGTCGGCAGTGCGTTAGTAGCCAGCGCCGGCACTACCGGCCCGATGCCGGTGATATAGATGCGAATGGTTTCCGTACGGCGCGCGGGATTGGTCAGGCTAACGAAGGTGCCGTCGGGCCTGACCGCCACTGCGCGACGGATACCGTCCGACATCGGCAGTTCAAAAATTCCGGGGCTGGCGCTGCGTATATCCAGATTAACCGGTGTTAGCGTGGTGGCGTTGTTGAGGGTTACAGAAACAGGGACGGCGCCGCCGGGGGTCACGTCGCACGGAACCTGGAACGTGATCAGCGTCTGGGCGCTGTTGCCGAATGCGCCGAGAATCGGGGCCGAATCCCCGGTGACCGGATTGGTATTTGTTGGGTTGAAAATGACGCTGGCGCCGGAGGGTTGCTGAATAGCTGCGCCGAATAAATTCGGCACGCTTGGCAGCGTGGCTGTAGTCAGTGGCGTGCCGATAACTACCGTGCCGATACTGCATGGCGAAAGCGCTCCGCTATTCTTGTTTCCGGTTGCGAAGAAGCCTGCTCCGTTCAGGAAATTGGCTGAGGTTAGGGTGAGGCCCGGCGGCAGCACGGTAAGGTGGAAGCTGACGGAAAAAGCGCCGACCGTGGCCGTGACGATTACCGGCCCCGTGGTGTTTCCGGCAACAAGCCCAACGCCCGCTATTCCATTCTGATCAGTTGTGTTCGAGGACGCGCTCACCGTGGCCGGTCCACTGATGACGGCGAACTGCACAGGAATATCGACCGCCGATTGTCCGGTCGAAGTGACCACCTGCACCGCCACTGCCTGAAACTGTTGACCCTCCGAAACGCTTTGCATGTCGCCGCTCGAAATCGTCAAGCCCGTGACCGCCACGTTGACAGAAAGGTTGAACGTCGCCGATTTTCCATTCGCAGTGGTGGCAGTCACGGACAACGGGCCGCCGGCCGTGGCGGTCGATAGAGCGACCGTAGCGGAGACCTCGCCGTTCGAATCGGTCGTGGGGCTTGCCGGGGTAACAAAAGCGGCGCCGTTCGGGACAACACTCCACAATACGGAAGCGGACGGAAGCGGATTCGGAGGTGAACTCGCGTCCACCACTTTTACGACCAGGGGCGACGCGAAGGCCTGGCCCCGGTTGGCGGTTTGATTGTTCCCGCTGATGATTTGGACGGCGGCGGGAGTCGCGGGCGTGACAATCACTTCATAACGAGCGTTAAAAGGTGCGCCGAAACCGATAGGGCCCGAGGTCTCGCCACTCAATTCGAGCCCAAGCACGGCAGAATTTATGACATTTTGCTGGAACAGAGGGGTGACGACGCCGCCGATCAGTATCCGGACATAAGACGGTTGTGGGGGCGTGCCAGTCGAAGGAACCTGACCGAAGACCACGTTGCAGGTGGCGATACCGGAGCTGCTGGTTAATACCGATCCCGGATCCGCGCCGGTTTGCGAGGCACAGGTGGCGGTCGCTGCTCCAGGGGTAGATCCTGCGTCGGGAACCAGACGGACTGAGACGTTGGCGACAGGTGTTCCGGCGGCAGTGAAGACAGTCGCCTGGATGGCTGGACCGCTGGAGTCGGTGGTGCCGGCAGTTCCTGTGAAGAGCGTATTGGCTGGCGGATCGGTCACGGAGGCGAGAACGTTTTGGTTGGTGATATCGGAAGGGCTCAAACTAGGGGCTTCCGTCAGGGTAAAGGTGATACTCTTGCCGCTCGACGTAGCGGTTATAGACATTACTCGGAGGGTTTTGCCCCCCGTGTCGGTTCCGGTGTAGCGCTGGCAACTGTACCCCAGCTGGGTGCACAGACCGGCCCCAGGGCTTGTGCTGCTGCCGGTAACCGTGCTGGGGCCGAAAATCAGTTGTCCGTTGGGCGGGGCGATGTGATCGGCCGCAACCACCGTCCAGGAAACCGCTGCGTTGCTGACGGGATTACCGTTCGCGTCCGTAACGAGGACCACCAGATCGTCGGGAAAACTGAACGGAACACCGGCGCAGAGATCGCAAACGAGCTGTCCTTGGCCTTGCACGATGGTGATGGTCTGCGCGGATGCCGCGCGCATAAAAATTAGGGCCGACAGCGCGCCCGCGAAGAGAAATATTCTACTGGCTGACAAAAGACGCCTCCTACCAGGCTTTCGAAAAGCAGTGGGATTTGAAACGAGGACGCGGCGAGAACATCAGTGTAGCATCTCGCTTGCTTGCAAGCGAGAAAAAAAAGAGGGGAGCCGAAGCCCCCCTCTCATCACTTCAGGAAACAGAAGCGATTATTGTCCGAGTTGCTCGCCAGTGGTGCCACCGACGCGATTCGGGAATGGAACCGGTGGCCGTACACCGCCATCGAGTGACGGATCCGGTATCACCAATGCCAGGTAGCCCATAGCCAGCTGACGCGCACCGACATCGGTTATGAACGCGAAGCCGTGGGCGTACTGGAAGGCGCACTGGGCGATCATATAGCCCTCGAAACCAGGCGCGAGTGTCGAGACTGTATTCGCGGACAGGTTTCCAGCGGCGATTGTTCCGGTAGCAGGGAAGGTTGTAACTGGGATAGCTGTATTGCCGTACCAGTTCAACTTACAACTACCGACTTGGCCCACCGTGCCAAACGGATCGGCAGAGGTATTCGATATCGCGACACCGGTATCGAATCCTGCCAGGTTCGTCAGGAACGGGAAGAGCAGAACAGTTTGGCAAGCCGCGACGGAGAATGCGGCGGCCGGCTTAGAGGCATCCAGGAAGCGCGGAATCGGATCGCTGGAGGTAGCTGTGGTGACAGTGCTGGTTGGCGCGTACCACAGGTTGACCGAGGCGGCTCCAATCGCCGGGCTGTTGGTTCCCGGAGCTGCGACATAGCTCGCATATACCGCAAACTGGTAGGTGTCGATCGCGAACGGCTGGGTGTTGATCACCTCCCAAGTGGCGGAAGCGGTGGTGCTGCCAGCGGTGTCGATCTCAATTAAAGGAATACCATTGGGACCGGTCACGGTGCTGGTTGAAGCAGTGCCTTCGGCGCCGGTATCGCTGGGGATTGCTATCGCATACGAGGCGGTTATGGACGTCGGGGCCGGAGCTACGACCGGGCCGGTTGCAGCCCCTAAGGCTGTGTTGACGTTAACCGTCGAGATGTAGAGCTTGACGCCTGCTGGCAGGTTGGTAAATATCGCGTGGAAGCGCGTACCGAAATCCGTCAAGCCGATATTCGTACCGACAAGGCCAGTTAGAGCACCTGGCGTAAAACCCGACTCAGATTTGTAGATGGTCCCCGGTACATTCTGGACAAGCGCCGAACCTTGGCCCGGCGTGAAGGGGGCGCCCGGTGAGATCTGGCCCGTAACATTGGGGTCTACCCTGGTCTTGAAGGCCGCGGCAAAGTTGTTGATCTCAGTGAACGTTAGAAGGCCCGCCGAAGCGAGGGTCTGGGAAACGCACTGCGCGAATCCGCTACCCGCACCAACTGAGGTGCCCAAACTTGCCGAGATGAAGCCAACGAGCGGGTTCGGATTCGAAATCGGCAAGGCCGACGGGTTGGACGTCTGAATGAACGCCGACACCTGTGCGGGAGCCGATAACGAGCTGGCATTGATGCGAATGCCGGTGATGCGATACAGACGGGCGCCATTCGAACCCGGGGCAACGATGGGCACGCCGAAGAACGTGACGTTACTGCCCTGGACCACGCCCTGATATACGTTGGGGGCTTGGGTACCGGGGCCAGTCGGCGCTCCGATGGCGCTCTCAATAGTGTAGACCACGCCGCCGACGAGGACGTGATAGCCGTACGCCTCGCAACCTCCGGAGTTCGCGCCCGAAGGGTGGGGGTTGGGACAAACGACGAAGCCCGCGCCCGATCCGAAGCCCGGAACTGGCGCGCCGCCGCTGACCTGGCTGTTCGGATCATCGATCAGCAGGAGCGCTTGGGATACGGAATCCGTGCTAACCAGACGAGTCGTAACCTGAGCACCCACCGCTACTGTGATATTTACCTGGGGAGCCGCCGTACCGTCTGTATAGTTGCCGCCGGTGCAGGTGATCAGGATATCGCCGATTTGCTCGGTAATACCTTCCTGGCGTAGCGTTGGCGTATTCGAAGTATTTGCACTGCACGAGAACGATGCGCCGCCGCCACCCCCTGTCTGTGCGCTAGCTAGCCCTGCAAACAGCGCGAGCACGGCTAACGCAATAATCCATCTGCGAAAATCTGCCATTTCCTTCTCCTTGTGAATTGCGAAATTGAATCGGTCGAAGTTCTCTTCCAACCTGAGCCTCAAAGTTCAAACCGTGTTCAAACCGTTTCAGTCTACCTAGGGAACTTCTCCGTGTCGGGCGGAGAGCCATTTTACCGGGGCGGTGAAGCGGCCACCGGGACCTACTAAGACTTCACCAACGAACGCATGGCCTGCTTGTTTTTAGTCTTCTTCTGCGCTCGTTGGGCCAGAAACACAAATTTAGATGAAAACCAGACGCGGTAAAGATTATTCATAACTGATGGAGCTGCTCCATGTCAAGAGAAATTCTTTGCCATCAACAGGAAACAGTGCGACTGGCTGCGTAAATCGCATTCGCGATCAAGCTGCGGTGATTAGACCACGAGTGCCGATCTGCCGTCAACAGTTTTCCCTCGAATGGTGTTGCCATAAAACGATTTATGTAGTGCATCATGCTTAACCTTACTTGTGCCGCTTTATTCGTGCCGCTTCATACACTCAGCCCGCCACCGCTTCGGCCATGTGCGGCTGATAGACGCAGCGCGGATCTTCGGCGAGATAGTCACCCGTGAGCGCATAAGCCCGGGAGCGCGATCCGCCGCAAACCTTCTGATACTCGCACAGCCCGCACTTGCCGCCCCGCTGTGACAGATCGCGCAGCGATCGAAACAGATCGGAATTCTGATAGACGTCCACCAGAGAATCCTGCAATACGTTGCCGCCTGACACGGGCAAAAAGCCGGCCGGGAAAATCTCACCTTTGTGCGACACGAAGACAAAGCCCTTGCCATCGCTCACGCCGGCGGTGCGCCAGGCGACACCCTGGGCGCTTTCGTTGGCCGTGACGCCGTGCTCGGCTTTGACCCGCTGGGCAACATATCGGCGGTAATGCATGGCTTCCGTGGTCTTGATGCCGAACGGCGCGGTTTTCGAGAGCTCGTACATGTACTCGAAGACGCGCTCGTATTCTTCAGCCTGCAGATCGTCGGCCGCCAGGGCGCGGCCCGTTACAACCAGGAAAAACAGGCTCCACATCTTGGAGCGCATCTCCTTCACGATCTCGGCGATCTCCGGCAGGCGGTGCATGTTGCGCCGCGTCACGGTGGTTTGAAACTGCGTGTCGAGCCCGATGTCGCGGGCATGACTGAGTGCCCGCATGGCGCGGTCGAAGGTGCCCGGGACGCCGCGGAAATCGTCGTGCGAGGCCGCATCCGGGCCATCCACGCTGATGGCCATGCGCATTACGCCGGCGGCCTTAAAGCCTTCGATGGCCTGCTCCGTCAGCAGGGGCGTGGCGCTCGGTGTCACATTGGTACGCAGACCGAGGCCCACGCTGTAACGAAGCAGGTCGAACAGGTCGGGCCTTTTGAGGGGATCGCCGCCGGTAAATACCACGAGCGGCTCACCGAAGGAACGGATTTCGTCGAGCAGCCGGTATCCCTGTTCGGTGGTCAATTCGTGCGGGCTCCGCTCCGACTGTGCCGATGCGCGGCAGTGCACGCAAGCCAGATCGCAGGCTTGGGTCACTTCCCAGATGACCAGCATAGGTGCTTTGTCGAAATTCATAAGGTCTCCAACAACTAGCCCCCGCTCCCTTACGGTCGCGGTTCGGTACGACAACCGTCACGGCTCCGGAACACAACCGCGGCGCGTTAAGTAATGCGCGATGCATTTCCCTGGCCACGCTGAGGGCGTTGCAAAATAAAGGAGAAATCCGCCCAGCCTGCCTACAAAACGGCAGGTGCTGAGTCAATTCACCCAATCGGGTATGGAATTCTGCCACGGGGGGCTACCCGTGGATAGATGGACCGGTACTAACTTCTGTCGATAGCGCGAAATTTCCACTGCGCCCGCCCGCCGGACCCGCCCTACAATTAAGGAAACCGCATGACCGAGATCACAGAGAGTGGCGCGCTCGAAACCTGGAGCACCCCCAGCTGCCCATTCACCATTGAATACTCGCGCAGGGTGCTGGACGACATCCGGCTGGCCGTGGTGGACGCTTTCTTTTCGCTGCCGCGCGGCGGCGCCGAAATCGGGGGCGTGCTGCTGGGCAAGTTCGCCGATGGGCGGCTGACGATTCAGGAGTACGCCCCGCTCGAGTGCGATCATATTTTCGGCCCTTCCTTTACGCTCTCGCCCGGAGACCATGGACGCCTGGCGGAGATCCTCTCCGAAATCCGCAGTCACATGAGCGATGTACAGCCCGTGGGCTGGTATCACTCGCACACGCGGAGCGATATTTTCCTATCCGACGCCGATCTGGATATCCACAATCGCTATTTCCCCGAGCCCTGGCAGGTGGCGCTGGTATTGCGGCCATCCACGTTTCAACCGGTGCAGGCCGGCTTCTTTTTCCGGGAGCCAGATGGGTCCGTCCATACGCGAGGGAGCTATCAGGAGTTTGCGCTGGATCCGCTGCCAGTAGGGCAGGTGCCCCGCGGAATGCCGGCGCCCGCTCCGCAGCCCATTCATCGGCAGGCCGAACCGGAGGGTCCGGTGATCACGCTGATGGCCGATCGGATGGCGACGCCCGCGGAACCGGAGCCTACGCCATCAGCCGTCGCGGAGGCAGTCACGGCTCCAGTGGCTGAGCCGGCTCCTCCACAGCGCGCGACCCTGCTGCCACCGGCTCTCCCGCCGCTGCCAAGATTGGAATTGGTGCCCGAGCCGAGCGAGTTGGCCGAGCTACCGCTGGCGGTCGTCCCCGAGGAAGCAGCCGCCAAAGAAGAAGCGGCCGCCCAACATGACGCGGAAGTGGCCACTAGCGAGCCCGAGCCGCCCAAAGAATTCGCCGCCTTTTCCTTCGTCGCCTTTTCCGAGGTCCCCGTGGCTGTGGAAGTGGCCCCGGCGCCCGAAGTCGCCCCAGCGCCGGTAGAAGTTGAGACGCCGGCAGCAGCGCTGGCCGAACCCGAACCGCCTGTGGCGCTGACGGAACCTGAGCCGCTGGCGGCAGCCATACCGCCGGTGCCGGAAGAACCGCCCGCGGAACCGCCAGCCCAGATCGCGCCGGCGCCCACGGCCGAAATCGAGGCCGCGCCCACGGCCGAACCGCAGACCGAACGGCCGGCCGCGGAACCTCCCAGTTTCCTGCAGGTGGAACCGGTTCGATCGCGCCGCCGGCTGTGGGTCGTCGGCACGCTGGCCGCAGCCATCGTGATCGGCGCGGCCGGTTATCAAGAGCGGGACACTTTGCTGCCACAGCTAATGGAGATGATGCCGAAGCGGGCGGCGGCACCGGCACCCGCGCCCGTTCCACTGACGCTCCCCTTGAGCACCAGCGACCAGCAGGGACAGTTGCAGATCCAATGGGACGGCGCAGCACGGGCCGTCACCGAAGCCCGCGATGGCCTCTTGCAGGTCACCGACGACGGCGCGACCATCGACCTGCCCTTGGATGCGGCGCATCTGAAACGCGGTGAGTTCACCTACCTCCGGAGCGGCGAACACGTCGACGCGCGGCTCACGCTTCAGGAACTGGATGGCACCCAGGTCCGCACCGTCACCAGTTTCTACGGTGCTCTGCCGCAGCCTGCGAAACCGGCTGGCGCAGACCCGGCAGCGCGCAAGGAGAATTCCGAACTGGCCAAGAAGAACGCCGATCTCACCAAAGAGAACGGCGACCTTCAGCAACGCGTGGACGAGCTTAGCAAACAGACAGCCAAGCTGAAATCGGACCTGGCGGCGCTGGCCGCAACCGGAAAGCAAAACGCGGAGCTGACCCAGAAGAATGCCGAACTCACCAAAGGGAACGGCGACCTTCAGCAGCGCGTGGACGAGCTTAGCAAACAGACTACCAAGCGGAAATCGGACTTGACGGCGCTGGCCGCAAACGGAAAGCAAAACGCGGAGTTGGCCCAGAAGAATGCCGAGCTTCGCCAGCAGCGCGACGATCTGCTGATACAGGCTGCCAAGCTGAAATCGGACGGAGCGGCGGCGCTGGCCGCGTCGGGAAAACAAAATGCGGAGCTGGCCCAGAAGAATGCCGAACTTCGCCAGCAGCGTGACGATCTGGCGAAGCAGACAGCCAAGCTGAAGGCCGACCTGGCGGCGCGCGCCGCAGCGGGAAAGCCAACTGTGGATCTGGCCCCCAAGGACGCCCAGATTCTCCAGCAGCGGGACGATCTATTGATACAGATCGCCAAGCTGAAGACGGATCTGGCGGCCCAAGCCGCAGCCGATAAGCAGAGCCCCCTGCAGTCCGCGGACTTCAGCAAACAGAGGTACGCTCTGATCAATCGAGTAAGCCAGCTTGAGTCCGATCTGGCGGTGGCCAATGCGCGTGCCGACCGGGTGACGCGACAACTCGAAGACCTCAAGAAACAGCAACTGCAGCGGCGGCTGCAAAATCAGAGCGGCGATCCGAGCCAGTAGCCGGCGGCGGGCAGCGCGCTCAAGGCGGCCCCCCCCGGTCCGCGGTTTCGAGAAGCTTGATCCTTCCGAGCGAAGAACGTCCGTAGCGGACGTACGGACCGGGGGTCCGCCCTGAAGTTTAGACATTTCGACTTCAGGAGCCGTCTCACCGGCGGCGAAGATCGCCGGCCTCGGCTTTGGCCCTTCGGATTTCAACCATTGGCATAGCAGACAGCAGAAGCGAGGGGGAAATTGCATTTCTCCGGCTTCGTGACAGTGGGCAGGTTGGACGCGAAGCCGGAGAAACTCTCGA
>Ga0182024_10005362_pt1 | contig 28798 bp, 28 predicted proteins | sample P32metaG_FD_120480 | JGI IMG/M metagenome (GOLD analysis project Ga0182024, IMG submission 120480) | Permafrost microbial communities from Stordalen Mire, Sweden - P3-2 metaG (Illumina Assembly) | ecosystem: Environmental > Terrestrial > Soil > Wetlands > Permafrost | place: Sweden: Stordalen...
CGGAATTCTGTGAGCGCGAAGACCGTCGGCTGAAGCCGACGCTGCAAGCTGAAGCTCGCGCCACCGTCGTTCTTCATCAGCATCGGTGAGCCGCGCAGGCTCATGGGACTCCCTGCGGTCGCGGCTCGGTAGAGCATTGCGAGAGATTTTCATTGTCGGCATCATACGAATTGATTCAGGAAACGTAGGTCTCCGCTGTTGAGTAGCCTTATATCGTCGATGCCGTAGCGCATCATGGCCAGGCGCGTCAGTCCCAGGCCGAAAGCAAAGCCACTCCAGATTTCGGGATCAGCTCCGCCGGCTCGCAACACTGCGGGATGGATCAAGCCGCACGGTAGCAGTTCTACCCAGCCGGATTGTTTACAGACGGGGCAGCCGGGGCCGCCGCAAATCAGGCACTGAATATCGAGTTCGAAGCCGGGTTCGACGAAGGGGAAAAATCCAGGACGCAAGCGGACCGTCACGTCGCGGTGGAAGATTGCGCTTAGCAGCGTCTTCATGAAATAGATCAGGTGCGCGACCGAGACGTCGCGATCGACCATCATGCCTTCGAGTTGATAGAACGTATGTTCGTGCGAGGGGTCCACTTCTTCGTTGCGGAAGACTCGGCCGGGGGCGATCATTTTTAGCGGCGGGCCTAGTTTTTCTAACGCTCTGATTTGCACAGGCGATGTATGGGTGCGCAACAGGCGGCCGTCTTTCAACCAGAAGGTATCCTGCATGTCGCGGGCGGGATGGTCGGCGGGGATGTTGAGGGCGTCGAAGTTGTAGTGCTCGGTTTCGACTTCGGGTCCATCGACTACGGCGAAGCCTAACGAGGCGAAGAGCTCTTCCAGTTCCTGTTGGACTTGCGTTACGGGATGGAGGGCGCCGGGGCGGATGCCGGGGGCGGGGGTCGTGAGATCGATCCACTCGGATTCGAGGCGTTTGTTGAGGGCGGCGTCTTCCAGGGTGGCTTTGCGCGCGTCGATTTTCGATTCCAGGTCCTGTTTGGCGGCGTTGAGCAGCTTGCCTTGCGGTCCGCGCTGGTCTGGGGGGAGTTTGCCTAGTTCCTTGCTGAGTTCGGCTAGCATGCCTTTTCGGCCTAGCGCTTCTACGCGGACTGCTTCCACGGCTTCTAATGTTGTCGCGGATTGCAGTTCCTCTAACGCTCGGGCGTGGAGGGATTTGATTTTTTCTTCTAGCAAGTTACTGGGCCTCCTGGTTCACGCAGAGACGTGGAGGGCACATTGCGCGTGGGGGCGAAAAATTGGGGACAGCCCGCTCTGTCCACGCGGCGCCGAAGGGAAGCGCGTTTTCGTGCCGCTGAGTGCGCCTTGGGACAGAGTAGGCTGTCCCCAATTTTTCGCGCTGGGGCGGGGGCATTAGAGTTTGGCTCCGTTGGATTCCAAGTAGTCCACTATTTGCTGCTGGGCTTTGGTTAGAGCCAGGTCTAGAGGGGATTGATTATTTTCGGCGCGCACATTTACGTCGGCACCCGCGGCTACTAGCGCTTTGGCCATTTCCAGATCGCCATTTTGCGCGGCGGCATGGAGAGGGGCCCATCCGCCGTGCTGGCGGGCGTTGACGGGGGCACCATGGTCGATCAGGAGTTTCACAAGCTCGCCGTGGCCGCCTGCAGCGGCGGCGTGGAGGGGCATATTCGCCATTGGATTCGTCGAGCGGGCGTTGACTAAGGCGCCTTTATTCAGCAAGAGGCGGGCGGCTTCGAGTTTGCCGAAGAAGGCGGCCAGGTGAAGAGGGGTCCAGCCATCGGATGACAGGAGGCCGATTAGAGAACGATTGGCGGTCAACAGCTCCGTTAGCTGGCCGGTATCGCCTTGGATGGCGGCGGCGAAGATGGCTAGGGATGGGTCGGCTGCGACTAGTTCTTTGACGCGGGCCTGGTCGCCGGCGCGGACGGCTTCGAAGAGGTCTTTCATGCTGCGGGGGCGAAAACTGTCTCGGCTTTGGAGATTTCCCAGGCCAGGTGATTGATATAGAATAGCAGCGCGGCGGGCGAGAACTCGCCTTGGAATTTGGTCCAGACTTCCTGCTGCCAACCTTCCTTCAGAAAGCCGGAGACGTCGGCATCCTTGGCGAAAAATCCGTCCTCATGGGGCACGCCGAGGTGGTCCAGGACGGCTTTAATCATCTCCAAATGGGAAACGAGGATGGCTTGGGCGAGGTCCGTGGAGAAGTCTTCGTCGTGCTCGTCTTTCAGACGCTCCCACAGGCGCGGGCTGGCTTTTCGCAGTGTCTCCGAGCTTAGTTTATGGAGGTGGAGGCGGGTCTTGATGCGGTCGAAAAGCTGGTAGGTGCGCAGGCGGCCCATGGAAATGGAGCGCATCAACTGCTGAAAGGTCTCCTCACCTAGCCCGAGGAAGATATCGGAAAGCTGCATTGAGATCAATTGTAACGTGAGCATGAAGGCGGGCGAAAGCCGGGACAGACCGCTCTGTCCACGCGGCGTGGGGCTGTGGAGTGTTTTTGCGGGAGGTGCGGCGCCTTGGGACAGAGTGGTCAGTCCCGGTTTTCGCGGTGGTACACTGAGACCAGAATGAGCTCGCTCTCGCCCAGACTGCAGGTTCGGGTCCAGCAAAAGCAGATACTCACGCCCGGGCTGGTACAGATGGTCAGCCTGCTCCAACTGAACAGGTTGGAGCTGAAAGAGATGATCTCGGCGGAGGTCGCTCAGAACCCGGTTCTGGAAGAATCGCTGGATGGCGCTGAGGAACTGACCGCGGATGAACTGCGGCCGCTGCTCGAAGCCGAACGGGTGGCCGATCCGGCCGACCAGGCGATTTTAGACAACAGCCGCATCGCCGCGAGCGATGGGGAGGCCTTCGAGTCTGATCGAGGGGACTTCGAGACCGCAAATCTGGGGAATCCGGAGCCGGCAGCCACGGAAACGTTGACCACTCCCGACGCGGTCGAAGTGAAAGCGACCGACCCGTTCGACGAGATCGACTTCGGGAGCTACTTCGACGACTATCTGGACCCCGGCTACAAGAGTCCGGCGGCGGAGAATAGCGAAAAGCCTTCGTTCGAGACCTTTCTTTCTTCGCCGGTAACGCTGACCGATCATCTGCGCTCGCAACTCGCGCTGGTTTCGCTGACGGAGGAAGTGCGCGACGCGGCGGAGAGCATCATCGGCAATCTGAACGAAAACGGCTACCTGATGGCGACCCCGGAGGAGATTGCGGATTCGGAGCACCACAAGCCCGAAGACGTGGCCGAGGCGCTGCGAGTGGTGCATACGCTGGACCCGGCGGGCGTCGGGTGCGCCAACGTGCGCGAATGCCTGCTGCTGCAAATCGAGAGCCGCAACGGGAAGGGCGGCGTGGCGTGGCAGATTGTTCACGACCATCTGAAGCTGGTGGAGCTGCGGCAACTGAAAGAGCTGGCGCGCGTGCTGCACCGGCCGATGGAGCATATTCAGATCGCGGTGGACGTGATCCGTCACCTGGACCCGCGGCCGGGGCTGCGGTATTCGGGAGCGAACGCGCGAGTCGTCGAGCCGGACGTATATATATCGAAGGACGGCGACGATTACCTGATTACCGTAAATGACGACGATATTCCGCAGTTGCGGCTGAGCTCGCAATACCGCAAGATGCTGGACCGGAACGAGGAGCCGAATAAAGACGTTCGAAATTATGTGAAAGAACGTTACGCTTCCGCGATCCAACTGATGAAGAATATCGAGCAGCGGAAGCAGACCATTATGAGGGTTTGCCAGAGCGTGGTGCGGCGGCAGATGGAATTTCTGGAGCACGGCATCGATTTTCTGAAGCCGATGATGATCAAGGAAATCGCGGAAGAAATCGGCGTGCATCCGTCGACGGTGAGCCGGGCGGTTTCGAGCAAATACGCGCACACGCCGCAGGGGGTTTTCGAACTACGATATTTCTTCTCGGAAGCGGTGCAAGGGCCCAGCGGAGGGGTATTGCCGCTGCTGATTCTGAAGCGCCGCGTCAAAAAAATGATAGAAGAGGAGGATCCCTCACACCCGCTTACCGACGAACACATTACGGAGCGTCTGCAAGCGGAAGGAATTCAAGTGACTCGCCGAACCGTGGCAAAATATCGCGAAGATATGCGCATCCCGTCCACTCATCAGAGACGGGTTCGTAGTTAGCTCATTCCAGGCGCGGCCTGGCAAAATGAGCGACGTATTTCAGCCGGAGGTTTCCCACCATGAACGTCAGTTACAGAGGGATCAAGAAAGAACTTTCTCCCAAGCTCCAGGAACACCTGGACGCGAAGTTCGCGAAGATTTCGAGGTTGTTGGAAAAGCGCGGCGAAAAAGAGGCCCATGTGGTGGTGACCTCTGAGAATCGCATGCACAAAGCGGAGATCACGATGCAGTTTTACGGTCATCCGCTGGTGGGCACGGCGTCGGACGCGGATCTGTTTACGGCAATGAACGGGGCGCTCGAGAAGCTGGACAAGCAGGCTGTGAAGAACGTCGCGAAGTACCGTGCGAAGGCGCGCCGGTCCGCGTCTGCGAAGGAATCGACCAACGGATCGGGCGAGCTGGTAGGCATTGTGGCCACGAGCGAAGGCTCGAAGATCGCGCAAAAGGTATATCGGGTGAATCATCTGGATCAGCGGAAGCCGATGACGCTCGAAGAAGCACTGCTCGAAATGACCAAGGACGACGATTACGTGGTGTATCGCGACGCGGATAAAGAGTGCGTATCGGTACTGATCCGGCGGCGCGATGGACATTTCGACCTGATCGAGTCATAAACTCGAAGGATGGCGAAAGCGACTGCCGTTGCGCCCGCGGCCCGGACGGAACTGGTGATCATCACCGGTTTGAGCGGATCGGGCAAGGGCACGGTACTGAAGGCGTTTGAGGATCTGGGGTATTACTCGGTCGATAATCTGCCGATCGACCTGATTCCGAAGTTCGCGGAGCTGACCAAGGACGCGCCCACTGTACGGCGGGCGGCGTTGGTGGTGGATATCCGCGAAGGGGTGGCGCTCGAGCGGTTTCCGGCGCTGTTCAAAAAAATACGCCGGCTGATTCCGACGCGCCTGGTGTTTCTCGAGGCGGACGAGGACGCGCTGATTCGGCGGTTCAGCGAGACTCGGCGGCCTCATCCGCTGGGCACCGAGCAAAGCGTGGAGGCGAGCATTCGCAGCGAGCGCGAACGCCTGGCGCCGATACGGAGCCTAGCCGATCCGATCATCAACACGACGAAATTTAACGTTCATGAGCTGCGGGAGACGATCCACCGGCTGTTTCACGGGCAGAAGGAGTCGCCGGGAATTCTGGTTCAGGTGAACAGCTTCGGATATCGTCACGGTGTGCCCGCCGATAGCGATCTGGTGTTCGATGTGCGCTTTCTTCCGAACCCGAATTATATTCCGGCGTTCAAGCATCTGACGGGCAAGCATCCGAGCGTGGCGCGGTATATAAGGTCATTTCCGCAGACCACGGAGTTTATCTCGCGGATCGCGGACCTGCTGGTTTATCTGCTGCCGCACTACATCGGCGAGGGAAAAAGCTATCTCACGATTTCGTTTGGCTGCACGGGCGGGCATCATCGCAGCGTTATGATTGCGAGCGAAATTCGCAAGCGGCTGGCGGCGGCCGGGTATCGCGTGAAAGAGACGCATCGCGATGTTAAGAAGTGATATCGAATGGTTGGAGACCAACGGGACCGGCGCATTTGCGATGGGAACCGCGGCGGGGTTGAATACCCGGCGGTATCACGCGCTATTGGTGGCGTCGTTGAAGCCTCCAGTGGAGCGGTATGTGCTGCTGTCGCGGGTAGAGGAAGAAGTTTTAGTAGACGGGCGGAGGTATGCGCTGGGATGTTGCCAATATCCGGGCGTGGCGCCTTCGGAGGGATACATCGCGGAGTTTGGTGCGACGCCGTGCGCGACGTGGGTTTTCGATTTGGGTGGCGCGCGTCTGGAAAAACAGGTTTATTTAATCGCGGGGAAGCAGGCGGTGGTGGTGCGGTATCGAGCCGATCGCGCGGTGACGCTGCGCGTCCGTCCCTTCACTGCGTATCGCGATTATCATTCGCTGCGGAAGGCGAGCGCGGATATATATGGGTCGCTACCGCTGCTGGATTTTCAGCACTCGGGGCGATTTGAAGCGGACGCCAAGTGGTATTACGACATCGAATATCTGGCGGAGCTCGATCGGGGGTTGGATTTTCGCGAAGATCTGTATACGCCGGGTGTGATTGTTCTCGACTTCGAAGCGGGTCCGTGGTGTCCGGTGGTGGCGGGGATTGAGGCTGCCGAAATCGCCGAGCCAGCTCCACGGGCGGACGTGTTCACGGTACGGCGAGCTGACGGGACGCCGACTGTTATCGCTGGTTACCCGTGGTTCACCGACTGGGGTCGCGATACGATGATCAGCCTGCCGGGGTTGCTGATCACCTTGGAAGCGCGACTCGACGAAGCGCGCGAGATTCTGGAAGGATTTCTCGCGTACTTGAACCAGGGGCTGATTCCGAACCGCTTTCCGGATTCCGGAGATGCGCCCGAATACAATACCGCCGATGCGACGTTATGGATGTTTCAGGCGATGCGGCAATGGCTGGCGGCGGGTGGTGATCGGACATTTTTAAAAGATACGTTTTATCCCGCTGCGAAGGAAATCATTGCATGGCATCGGCGCGGGACGCATCACGATATCGCGGTCGATCCCGAGGATTATTTGCTCAGCGCAGGAAAACTGGGATCGCAGCTCACGTGGATGGACGCAAAGGTCGGCGATTTGGTGGTCACTCCCCGGCACGGAAAGCCCGTCGAGATCAATGCGCTGTGGCACGGCGCGCTTGCGGTGGCGGCGGAATGGGGGAAGCAGCTGGGCGACAACACTGATTTTCGCGATGAATCGCTGCGCGTGCAAAACAGCTTTCGCGCGAAGTTCTGGAATGCACGACGGAACTGTCTTTTCGACGTTCTCGCACCGGACGGGCCGGTCGATAAAATCCGGCCGAATCAGATTTTCGCGGTGAGCCTACCGCATGGATTGCTCGAAACGCCGCAGCAGCAGGCGGTTGTGCGCGTGGTGGAACGCGAGCTGCTGACCAGCGTTGGATTGCGGACGCTGGACCGCGGCGATCCAGATTACAAGCCTCGCTATCAAGGCTCGCCAGCGGAGCGCGATGCCGCGTATCACCAGGGGACCGTGTGGCCTTGGCTGCTGGGGCCTTATATCGACGCGTATTTCCACGCGTTTGGACAGGTTGACGCGAAGCTTGCACCGGCGAATCTCACCGCTGAGATTTACGACGGGGACGAACCGCGCCGTCCGCGCGGCTGCCCGTTTCAGGCCTGGACCGTCGCTGAAATCGCACGGGTACGCGCGACTTATTTTCGCGGGTAGAAAAGATCGCTCCCTGTGGTCGCGGCTTGTTAGTCCTATTTTCGGGGCTCAAAGTAGCGCAAAGCCTGCTCCACGCCGTCGGCGTATAGCGCCGCCAGTCGCGGGTCCGCTCCACGGATCGTATCGAGATCGCGGCTGATCGATAAGCGCAGGCGATCGGCGGCGGTCGGGCTCCAGGCCTTCGGGCCCGCTTTGGCATAGCCTCGAAGAGCGCGGCCGCCCAGCGCATTGGCCACATGTGTCGCTTCGGTACGTGACAACCCGGCGTCGCGCAGGCTCTCGACCGAGGCGGCGATCCAGGGCAACAGCAGGTGCGTCGCAAGATGAACGCCCGACAGATAGAGCGCTTTCGAAGCCGGTCGCAGCTCAATCAGCTTGCGTTTCTCGGCTGCGATCACGCGGCGCAACTCGCGCATCGCGGCGGGATCGCCCTCGGCGACAAACAATCGCTCGTTGGATTCCTCGACACAGTTGAGCGTGGCCACGCGAGCGCCTCCGGCGAGCAAGGGGCTGGGCCAGAAACTATCGCGCGTGGAGCCGCACAGCACGGCAGTCTTCCCCGCCAGTGGCGTCGCGGCGGCCAAGTCGCGCGAGACGCGGTCGAGCCCCGAATCGGGCACCGCGATCCAGATCAGATCGCAGGACGCGAGTGCCGCGTAATTCATGACTGCCTCGCCGGCCCGCAATGTATTCGCGATCCGGCGCGCCACTCGAAACGATGCCGCCTTCACCGGACCGATTCGCCGCAACAAAACCGGCATTCGGGCCAGGAACGAACGATTGACGCCTCCGGCTCCGATGATTCCCATCGTTCGTCGTTCGGGCCTCATGTTGCCGTGTCGCTTAAGATCGCTTTCGCGCGCAGGTCCTTGATGCGATCGCGGAATGCGGCTGCTTCCTTGAACTCGAACTTGCGAGCTGCTTCGCGCATGCGGTCTTCCAACTCGGCCAAATATTTATCCATCTGGTCGGGAGGAATCGCTGCGGTTTCCTCGTCCGATTCGAGCGGGACGGTGACGTAATCGGCTTCGGCAACGGCCACCAGCATCATATCGATCGGCTTGATGATGGACTGCGGCGTGATTCCATTCGCTTCGTTGTAGGCATTTTGAAGGGTGCGGCGGCGCGTGGTCTCGTCGATCGCACGCTTCATGGAAACGGTCATCACATCGGCGTACAGAATCGCGCGGCCGTTCAGGTGGCGCGCGGCGCGGCCCATGGTCTGGATCAGCGATCCAGCGGATCGCAAGAAACCTTCTTTATCGGCGTCGAGAATCGCCACCAGCGAAACCTCCGGCAGGTCGAGCCCTTCGCGCAACAGGTTGATGCCGATCAACGCGTCGTAGGTACCGCGGCGCAGGTCGCGCAGAATCTTGATGCGGTCGAGCGTCGAAATTTCCGAATGCAGGTACGCGCACTTCACACCGGCTTCGGTATAGTGCTCGGCCAGATCCTCAGACATGCGCTTGGTGAGCGTGGTCACCAGCACGCGCTCGTTACTCTCGGCCCGCAGCCGGATCTCATGCAGTAAATTGTCTACCTGCCCGCGAATCGGGCGGACCTCGACCTCGGGATCGATCAAGCCCGTGGGGCGGATAATCTGCTCGATCACCGCGCCGGATGTTTTCGTGAGCTCGTATGGCCCGGGCGTCGCCGAAACATACATCACCTGATGCACGCGATTTTCGAACTCTTCAAACGTCAGCGGACGGTTATCGAGCGCGCTGGGCAAGCGGAATCCGTACCTCACCAGGTTCTCTTTGCGCGAGCGGTCGCCATGATACATGCCCTGCAACTGCGGAACGGTCTGATGGCTCTCGTCCAAGAACATCAGCGCATCGTGGGGAAGATAATCGAGCAGCGTCGGGGGCGCCTGTCCGGGCAAGCGTCCGGAAAAATGACGCGAATAATTTTCGATGCCGTGGCAATAACCGATCTGCTTGATCATTTCGAGATCGAACATGGTGCGCTGCCACAGGCGCTGCCCTTCGATGCGCTTGCCTTCCTTATCGAGTTCGCCCTTCCACCAATGAAGCTCGTTTTCGATACTGCGCAACGCGTCGTCGCGCGTTTCGGGACGCATTACGTAATGCGATTTCGGATAGATGGGAAGGCGCAGGTAGGTCTGCTTGACCTGCCCGGTCAACGAATCGATCTGATCGAGCGATTCGATTTCATCGCCCCATAAACTGATGCGATACGCGTAGTCGTCGTAGGTGGGATGCAGCTCAATGACATCGCCGCGCACTCGAAACGAGCCGCGCTTGAAATCGATATCGTTCCGCTCATAAAGGATGTTCACCAGCTTCGAGGTGATCTCCTCACGCGAAATGCTCTGCCCCTTTTCGAGCATCAGCAACATCCCGTAATACGCTTCGGGCGAACCGAGACCGTAGATGCAGCTCACGCTCGCGACGATCACGCAATCGCGGCGCTCAAACAAAGATCGCGTCGCCGAGAGACGCATCTTATCGAGCTCCTGGTTGATGGTCGCCTCTTTTTCGATATACACGTCGCCCGACGGAATGTACGCCTCCGGCTGGTAATAATCGTAATAACTGACGAAATATTCCACCGCGTTCGACGGGAAAAAAGTCTTGAATTCCTGATAAAGCTGCGCCGCAAGCGTTTTATTATGCGCCAGAATCAGCGCCGGCCGCCCCGTGTGCTCGATCACCTTCGCCATGGTGAACGTCTTGCCGGACCCGGTGACGCCGAGCAGAACCTGATGCTGTTCGCCTTGCTTCAGCCCGCCGAGCAGCGACTCGATGGCGGTTTCCTGATCGCCGCGGGGCTTATAGTCGATGCCGAGGCGGAAGGACATCTTTTTATTATAGATTTACTGCACGCGCTCGAATTCATAACCTACCTTGGTCAATTCGTTCATCAATTCGACGATGTGATCCGGCCCGCGCGTCTCCATCGTGATATCGATGATCGTGTCGCCAAGATGGACGCCGAAGTACGCGCGGTCGTGGGTGACCGTTACCACATTCGCGCGCTGCTGTGCGACCAACGTAGTCAGACGGTTCAAGCCGCCCGGGTGATCCGCCAGCGGAATGCGCAAGCGCACCAGCCTGCCGTCTTTCACCAATCCGCGTTCTATGATGCGCGATAGCAGAGTCACGTCGATGTTGCCTCCGCAAATCAGCACGACGACTTTTTTCCCACGCAACGATGTCTTCTTTGTCAGCATCGCGGCCATGCCCGCCGCGCCCGCTCCTTCGGCAAGGGTCTTCTCTTTTTCGAGTAACCAGAGAATCGCCATCGCGATCTCTTCCTCTTCCACCGTGACGATTTCATCCACGTATTTTTCAAACAGAGGATACGTCAGCGCACCCACCTGCCGCACCGCGATACCGTCGGCGATGGTCGCGGCGGGCGGCACCAGCACCGGATGATGCTGCAATAACGCCGCCTGCATCGAAGGCACGCGCGCCGTCTCGACGCCGACCATCTTCACCTCGGGCCGCTGTTCTTTGATCGCGCAGGCGATGCCGCCGATCAATCCGCCGCCGCCTACCGGCACAACCACAGCCTCGAGATCCGGCACTTGTTCGAGGAGCTCGAGGCCGATGGTCCCCTGACCTGCGATCACCGCATCGTCATTGAACGCGTGCAGGAACACGAGACCCTCGGCATCGCAGCGCCGCCTCGCTTCGTCCACCGCTTCATCGAAATTATTGCCATAAAGGATAACCTCCGCGCCATAGCCCCGCGTGGCCGTGACTTTCACCAGAGGCGTCAGCACCGGCATGCAGATCTGTACGCGAATACCTCGTTTTGACGCGTGATAAGCCACCGCCTGCGCATGATTGCCCGCCGACGCGGTGATCACGCCGCGGGCGCGTTCCTCGTCCGTCATCGTCAGGATGCGATTCAGCGCGCCGCGTTCCTTGAACGAACCGGTCATGTGAAGATTTTCCATCTTCAGGTACAGCGTGTTGTCCGCGTGGCGTGATAACGTTTCCGAATACGGTGCCGGAGTGAGTAAAATGCTATCGCGAATCCGGGCGCGGGCGGCTTGAATGTCGGCGAGTGAGACCATGCCTTCTCAAGGTACATCTACGTTCGATCTGTTTGCACTGCGCTTCCATTGCGAGGCGCGCACGCCGGTGCATTTTCCACCGGGTGAAACCGCCAATCTGTTTCGAGGCCAATTTGGAAAGATTCTCTGCCGCCGGGATTCTGCCGCGTATGATCGAGTTTTTGCGCCTGTTCGAACGAGCGGAGCGCCCAGCGGCCTGCACGATCCGCCGCGGCCTTTCGTGCTGCGTGTTCGTCATCTGGATGGCGCAACGCTCGATCGCTTCCACATCGGCCTCAATGTGTTTGAAACAAATCATCCCGAAAGTGAAGCGATCCGGGAGGCTATGGCGGAGATTGCGCGGGAGAGTCTGCGCGCCGAACTGGTGCGTGTCGAAGGTCAGGAAATGCTGCACGTGCCACTCGCGGGGACGCATCCCACTGAGCGAATACGCGTGCATTTTCTCACGCCTAGCGAGCTAAAGAGCGCCGATCGGCCCGAATTTGGCTCCCTCTTTTCGCGCACTCGGGATCGCATCAGCACTCTGCGCGCGCTCTACGGCTCGGGTCCATTGACGATCGACTTCCAGGCAATGGGCGAGCGCGCGGCGGCGATTAAGATGACCGGCTGTGCTATTCGCCACGTCGAGGCACAGCGCAACACCGGGCAGCGTCACCCGCTAGGCGGCTTCACCGGCGTCGCCGAGTATGAGGGCGACCTCACCGAGTTCATCCCGTATCTTGAGATCGCCGGCTACACTGGCGTCGGACGGCAAACCGTCTGGGGAAAAGGAGAAATCTCCGTTGAAACATTTTGAGCGTGAATTGGTTCGGGGCTTTATCCACGAGCCTGAACATCCAAATGGAAATGGCCTGGTGATCACGCACGGCGCTGGCAGCAATAGCGACACCACTCTGCTCAAAGCCGTCGCCGACGCGTTCGCCGGCGCAGGCGTGACTACACTTCGCTGCGATCTCCCGTTCCGCCAGCAGCGTCCCAAAGGTCCGCCGTTTCCAGCCCAGGCCGACCGCGACCGCGAGGGATTGCGCCGCGCGATTGAAGCGATGCGCGAGCTTACAGGTCAGCGCGTCTTCCTCGGCGGCCATTCCTACGGAGGCCGTCAAGCGACCATGCTTGCGGCGGAGGAGCCCGGCGTTGCCGACGCGCTGCTGCTGCTCTCCTATCCTTTACATCCGCCGCGCAAGCCGCAACAGTTACGAACGGGCCACTTCGGAGCGATCCAAACGCCCGCGTTATTCGTTCATGGCACGCGCGATACATTCGGCACCATCGGCGAAATGCGGGCCGCGCTCACGATGATTCCCGCGCGCACCGATCTCGCGGAAGTGGAGGGCGCGGGCCACTCTCTCAATCCGGGCATCGCCGCGATGTGCGTTCAGCGGCTTTCGGTATTGTAGAAGGGATGACACACGCCAGGGTAGTTCGCGCCCCTCGTGGCCGCGCGATGACGTGCAAAGGCTGGCCGCAGGAAGGCGCGCTGCGCATGTTGATGAACAACCTCGACCCCGAGGTTGCGGAGCGCCCAGACGACCTGATCGTTTACGGAGGCACCGGCCGCGCCGCACGTGATTGGGCGGCTTTTGACGCCATCGTACGCTCGCTGGAATCTTTGGAAAACGACGAAACACTTCTCGTCGCGTCCGGAAAACCGGTCGGTATCTTTCGCACTCACGACGACGCGCCGCGCGTGCTGATCGCCAACGCGAACCTCGTCGGCCACTGGTCCAACTGGGAAACCTTCCATCAATTGGAGCGGCTCGGCCTCACCATGTACGGCCAGATGACGGCCGGTTCGTGGATCTATATCGGCAGCCAGGGAATCGTCCAGGGGACCTTCGAAACGTTCGCCGCCGCAGCCGATCGCCACTTCGGCGGATCGCTCAAAGGCAAGCTGATCGTATCCGGCGGCATGGGCGGAATGGGCGGCGCTCAGCCTCTCGCCGCCACGATGAATGGAGCCTGCTTCCTCGGTATCGACGTCGATCCGACGCGCATTGAGAAGCGCATTGCGACTAGCTATTGCGACGCTATCGCGTCGAGTCTCGACGATGCGTTATTAATGTTGAATGACGCCCAGCGAAAGGGCGAAGCGCTCGCGGTCGGCCTTGTCGGAAACTGCGCCGACGTGATTCCGGAGCTGGCGCGCCAAGGCGCGGTGCCCGATATTCTCACCGATCAGACTAGCGCCCACGATCCTCTACAGGGTTACGTACCCAACGGCATGACGCTCTCCGACGCGATGACGCTGCGCTGTTCCGACCCGCATGAATATGTGCGCCGGTCGATGGACGCGATGGCGCAGCATGTGCGCGGGATGCTGTCTCTAAAGCGCATGGGCGCGGTGACGTTTGACTACGGCAACAATTTGCGCAACTACGCCAAGCAGGCGGGCGTCGACGACGCGTACGATATTCCGGGATTCGTGCCCGAATATATTCGTCCGCTTTTTTGCGAGGGCCGGGGGCCATACCGCTGGGCCGCGCTCTCCGGCGATCCGCACGATATCGCCGTCACCGACCGGCTGGCGCTCGATCTGTTCCCGAAGAATGAATCGCTCAAGCGCTGGATCAAGCTCGCATCGGACAAGATTCATTTTCAGGGTTTGCCCGCGCGGATTTGCTGGCTCGGCTATGGCGAGCGCGCCGAATTCGGTGTCGCGATGAACGATCTGATTCGCAAGGGGACGATCGCCGCGCCCGTCGTCATCGGCCGCGATCATCTCGACGCGGGCTCGGTCGCTTCGCCTTATCGCGAGACTGAAGGAATGCGCGACGGCTCCGACGCCATCGCCGACTGGCCTCTGCTCAACGCGATGGTGAACGTCGCAGCCGGCGCATCCTGGGTTTCGATTCACAACGGAGGCGGAGTGGGCATCGGCTATTCGCAACATGCGGGCATGGTGGTCGTCGCCGATGGAACGCCGGAGTGCGCGCGGCGTCTGGAACGCGTGCTCACCACGGACCCCGGCACGGGCGTGATTCGCCACGCCGACGCGGGTTATGAGCGTGCTCAACAGGTCGCGCGAGAGCAGGGAATCCGCGTGCCCATGTCTGAAAAAAGCATGTCCGAAGGATGAGCATTTTCGCGGTTGTTAATATTTCCGAGTTAGTGACCCTCGCAGGTCCCGCTCGACCGCGCGTGCGTGAGGAAATGCGCGATCTGGCCGTAATTCGCGACGGCGTCATGATCGTCCGGGACGGTTTCATCAGATACGCCGGGCCGGGAATCACACTCGGTTCAGAAATTGAAATCGTCGACGCGGGGAACAGAGTCGTCATGCCCGGCTTCGTCGACGCGCACACGCATCCCGTCTTCGCGGGCAATCGCGCCGACGAGTTTGAAAAACGCTCAAGCGGGGCCACCTATCAGGAGATCGCCGCCGCGGGCGGAGGTATTCGCTCCACAGTTCGCAAGACGCGCTCCGCATCGGAGGATGAGCTGTTCGCCGCCGCTTCGCGCTATACCCAGTGGTTCCTGCGAGGCGGGACAACGACGATCGAGGCAAAATCCGGGTACGGCCTTTCGCTCGATGACGAACTGAAGCTTCTCCGCGTAATCGCCCGCATGTGCCCAATTCGCGCAGTGCCGACGTTTCTCGGCGCGCACGAAATCCCCGATGAATACCGCGGCCGGCGTGACCAATACATCGAACTCGTGATTCACGAAATGCTCCCCGCCGCCGCGAAACTGGCCGAATTTTGCGACATCTTCTGCGAGCCTCACGTATTTCCCGTCGACGACGCCCGCCGCATTCTTCGTGCCGCGAAACAGCATGGATTCAAGCTGCGCATGCACGCCGATCAACTTGAAAACTCCGGCGGCGCGCAGCTTGCCGCCCAACTTGGCGTAACTACTGCCGACCATTTGGAACACACCGGACCAGCCGGAATCGCCGCCCTGCGCGAAGCAGGCGTGCAGCCCGTACTGCTGCCCGGCTCGGTCTACGCGCTCGGGTCGAAGCGCTATCCCAACGCGCGCGCGATGATAGAGGCGGGGCTTGGCGTCGTGCTCGCAACGGATTTCAATCCTGGCTCCTCGCCCACGCCTTCGATGCCGATGATTCTTTCGCTCGCTTCAACGAACATGAAAATGACGCCCGCCGAATCGATCGCCGCTGCCACGATCAACGCCGCATACAGTCTGAATCGCGGAAGCGAGATCGGCTCGCTTGAGCCGGGCAAGCGCGCCGACTTCGTAATTCACGATTGCACGGACCATCGCGAAATCGCCTACTTTTTCGGCGTGCAATCGGCGCAAGCCGTGTATATCGGAGGTGCGCGTGTTGCGTGAGCGTCTCAATCAAGTGGAGGAGCGAATCCAAAAGGCCGCGGATCGTGCCGGCCGCAAGCGCGACGAAATTAAGTTAATCTCTGTAACGAAAAAGTTTCCGGCCGAAGTGGTGCGGGAAGCGTTTGCGCTCGGCCTGCGCTGCTTCGGCGAGAATTACGTGCAGGAGTTCGAACGTAAACACCCCGCGCTCGCGGATCTCGCCGGCGTCGAGTTTCACTTGATCGGACATCTTCAATCGAATAAGGCGCGCATCGCTGGAGAGTTGTTCCAGGCGATTGAGACCGTCGACTCAGAAAAGCTCGCCAGACGTTTGGATCAATTAAATCGGCCCCTGGAGGTTATGATCGAGGTTAAGCTCTCGCACGAGGAATCGAAGGAGGGCGTCGCGCCGGAATCCCTTGCGGCGCTCATCGCCGCGATCCGCGCGTGTCCGAATCTCCGCCTCACCGGCCTGATGACCATGCCTCCCTGGTGCGACGATCCCGAAATCACGCGTCCTTATTTCCGCCAGCTAGCTTCGCTCGCACGCGAGCATGGCCTGCCGAAGTTATCCATGGGGATGTCGCACGACCTGGAAGCGGCCATCGAGGAGGGCTCGACGCATGTGCGCGTCGGCACCGCTCTATTCGGGCCCCGCAAAAAGGAATGAGCGTGACCGTGGGCTACTTCGCGCCTCTGCCGCCCGCCCAAACCGGCGTCGCGGATTACGCCGAGGCTCTCCTGCATGCTCTCCGCAAGCACGGTGAAGTGAAAGTCGATGCGGACAATTCAGAGGTCGCCCTTTATCACATCGGCAACAATCAACTTCATTCCGCGATTTACCATCGTGCCCTTGCCGTACCCGGCGTCGTCGTCCTCCATGACGCCGTGTTGCAGCATTACTTCCTCGGCCGCCTCACCGAACAACAGTACCTTGACGAATTTATTTTCAATTATGGCGAATGGACGCGCTCCCTGGCGGAGGATCTTTGGAAGCATCGGGCCCGCTCCGCCGCGGATCCGCGCTACTTCGCGTGGCCCATGTTGAAGCGTATTGCCACCACCGCGCGCGCGATCGTCGTTCACAATCCCGCCGCCGCGGCGATCGTCAGACGGCATGCGCCCAATGCCAACATCATCGAAATCCCACATCTATTCGTGCCTCCCGCAATGCCGTCCGAGGTCGACACTCTGCGATTCCGCGACCACCTTGGCCTCAGCCCCCGAACGCTGCTGGTAGGCCTCTTCGGTCATCAACGCGAATCGAAACGCCTGCCCGTCGTACTCCGCGCGATGGAACGAGTCGTGCGTAAAAATGACACGCGCCTTCTCATCGCCGGTTCGTTCGCCTCCTCGGATCTGGAGCGCTCGCTCCACCGACAATTGTCCGACCCGCACATCCTCCGCCCAGGCTATCTCCCGGAGACGGATTTCTGGCGATACGCCGCCGCCGCAGATCTCTGCGTCAACCTGCGATATCCTACTGCCGCTGAAACCTCCGGCATCGCAATTCGCCTGATGGGGATCGGCAAGCCTGTTGTGTTTTCCCAGGGCGACGAGATCGCGCGCATCCCGGAAAACGCCTGTCTGCGCGTCGAAACAGGCCCCGCCGAGGAAGAGCTTCTCGCGAGTTATGTAACTTGGCTGGCTTGCGATCGCGTAGCCGCCGAGGAGATCGGGCGCCGAGCCGCCGCGCACATTGCGGAGCATCACGCAATCGAAGCGGTGGCGGTGCGCTATTGGGACGCGCTCAAAAAAGCGTAAGCGGCTTCGTCTCCGTCCCCACCCAAATCGATTTTGTTACGTCTTCCCACGGTCCCAGATCCACCAGATGCGGTCGCAAAATTAACAGAACCTCGGCCGAACTATGATTGATCGTGTTCGAACGCAGCAGACGCCCGATCCAGGGAATGCTGGCCAGTCCGAAAATTCCAGTTCGCGTATCGCCGTCCGTGGTCGAGAGCAGGCCCGCCACCACCGCCGATTCATCCATCTTCAATCGCACCTTGCCGTTGTACTTGCGATCGGAAATGGCCGGGTTGCCATTCGCGTCGAATGCGCCCAGCACCTTGAACTCGGAACTGACGTCGAGCGTTATCTCGCCCGCTTCATGAACCGACGGAGTTATCTTCAACACCAGCCCCAGATCCACGAAATTGATGGCAGGCGGCGCAATCAGCCCCGACGCCTGCCCCGTGCCGATCGAAGTCGTGCTCCCGCCCGAATAACTCGCCGTAACAATCGGATATTTCTCCCCGACGTGCAATTCCGCCGCTTGGCCGTCCAGCGTTACGAGCTGCGATTTCAGAATCACGTCGGAGTCTGACTTGGTGAAGGTCGCCATCACCGCCGAGGCCGCGATGCCGATTCCGAAAAACGTCGCTCCGCCTCCGAAGGTAAGGAATTGAGTAAGCCCCGACGAACCGGCGCCCGGCACATTCCCCAGAAACGAGCTGAAATTGATCAGCGAGGAAGAAGTCGGCAACTGCAGCCCGTAGCCTAGCGACGACGACTTCGTCACCTCCAGAAATTCGACGTCCACCTCCACCTGCGCCCGCAATCGCGAAAGATTCTCCAACATCGTGTGCGCCGCCGCGATCTTCGACACCTGGTCCCGCAGGTACGCCACGCGCTTCACCGGATCCAGGCTGAACTTGCGAATCTCCAGCGTCTGCACTACCGCGGTCAACATCTCCTGGGCATCCTGTACCGAAATTCGCTCCGGAATGGGAATCGCGATCGCCATCGCCGGAGACATCTCCGTCCGCTTCTGCGCCGTATCCCGCACCACCAGCGCCAGCCGCTCGTTCACTGGAACCAGGAACGAGTTCGAGAGGATCTCCAACGTCCGCAGCGCATCTTCAAATCGCACATCTTCGATGTGGAACCGGAAGGTGGACGGCATCTGATAGTCCGCTTCGAACACCACCATCAGTCCGTACGCAGCCATCACTTTTTCAACGATCGATTTCGGATCGCCCGTCAGGTCGAAGCTTTTCAGGCCTCCCGGACCCTTCAACCGCGGCGGCATCCGCGCCACCCGAGCCTCCTGCATCTCCTCGTTCGTCAGCGGTTCCGCGTTCATCTCCGCCCGAGCGCTGAGTGCGTTGCGCTCCACGCGTGTGCTTGCCGACATCCCCGCATCCGCCTGCATCGCCGCTTTGCGCATCGCGAATTCCACGTTGGCCGGCTCCAGCGCCGCCGCCTGCGCGTACAGCAGGAATGCGTGAAACTTATCTCCCGCCTTTTCCGCCTTTTGCCCGGCCTTGTACAGCCTCTCCGCGAAATCCTCGCCGCGGCATATAAATGGACACACAATACCCACCACGCACAATAAGGCGAACGTCTGGAGAAACCTCACTACAAATATGACGCTCCCCGCCACTCCCGCGTGCAATTTAAACTTCGTCGCGATCTCAGCCGATAGACTTATGGGAAGGAACGTACCCCCTATCGCCATGGCTACTTTCGCGTCTGTCCGCTCGGCCTTCAACCCCACGATTCCGCAGGATTTCAAGGAATTGGGTATCTCAGAATCGCTGGTCCTCGATCTGATGCTGCGCCGCATGCTGATCGAAGGCTATACCTCCATCGCCGGCATCGCCAAATCCCTCCGCCTCTCCCATCGCGTAGTCGACCTGGTGTTCAAACATATGCGATCCCAGCAGCTCATCGAAGTCAAGGGCATGCTGGGCAACGATTACAGCTTCACGCTCTCCGCCGCCGGTAAGCAACTGGCCGGGGAGCGATTCCAGATCTCGCAGTACGCCGGCGCCTGCCCCGTTTCCCTGAACGAGTATCACGCCGCCACGAAAGTCCAGTCGGCCAAGGTGCAAGTCGACCGGAAAATTCTCCGCGCCGCCTTCAACGACCTCATTGTCACGGACCGCATGCTCGATCAGCTCGGCCCCGCCATCATTTCCCAAAATTCAATTTTCGTCTACGGCCCCACCGGCAACGGGAAAACCAGTCTGGCCGAGCGCATGTTGCGCGTATATAAGGATGCCGTCTTAATCCCCTACGCCGTCGAAGTCGACAACCAGATCATCAGTCTGTACGATCCCGTGGTCCACCAGCCGATTGAAAGCGACGAGGAAGATATCGACCCCCGCTGGCTTCTCTGTAAACGCCCCTGCATCGTTGTGGGTGGCGAATTAATTCCCAGCATGCTGGAGCTGCGCCTCGACGAATCGTCCGGCATTTACGCCGCGCCTCTGCAAATGAAGGCCAACAACGGCATCCTGATTATCGACGATTTCGGCCGCCAGCTCATGTCCCCGCGCGACTTGTTAAACCGCTGGATCGTCCCTCTCGACCGCCACGTCGATTACCTCACATTGCGCTACGGCGTAAAATTTCAGGTGCCATTTGAATTAATGGTTGTCTTTTCCACCAACCTGGAGCCCGCCGATCTCGCCGACGAAGCCTTCCTCCGCCGTATTCATAACAAGATCTATGTGGAAGCAGTCGACGCCGGCAGCTTCGACCAGATTTTCACCCGCGTGGTCGCTTCCCAGGGCATCCAGTCCGAGCCCGACAGCGCCGAGTTTCTCCGCAAACTTTGTCTAAGGGAAGGTCGCACGGAATTAAGAGCCTGCTACCCCGCCGATATCTGCAATATTCTAATGTCGATCGGCCGCTACGAAGGCCGCGGCCCCATCATGACCAAATCGGAAATGGAACGCGCCGCGTCTCTCTATTTCGCCAAGAGTTAGTGCCGGGTCGGGGAAATGCGGAAATGCGGGACAGACGGAGATTTCTCAGATTTTGACCGAGGCTATTGTCCCGAAGCTTCTAAACGAGCCTAATGTGACCTTATTCCGACGAGCTCGCGGCCTTGGCCAATGTTTCGGGCTGTGGCGCAGCTTGGCTAGCGCGCTTGCTTGGGGTGCGAACCTATGACGAAATGTGTGTTTCCTATCTGGATGCTCACCCTATTGTGCGCTGTGAGCCTTCCAGCTCAGCCTGCCCTGACACCGGCAATCGAGCAGCATATCGCGCAGGCAGAAGGCTTAGAGGTCGAATTCGCCGTAGACATCCTGCTGCCTCTCCTCAAGACGGGACTCCTTAAACCCAAGGACGAGGCACGCGTCCTCGCGACACTATATGGCCGGACAGAGGAGGCAGCACAACCGTTTCCGGTCGTGCCAGCCCCGACTGATGCGGGCACGTCTGGAGCTTCGGCGATCGCGGCGTTCGGAAACACCCAACTCGTCGACGGCCTTACGATGAAGCTCCGTATCCTCGACCGCCTTCGACGGATCGATCCCAAACAGGCCCAAGCGCTGGCGGAAGGGTTGCGCGACCCGGCGCTGCCCTCTGTGAGGGGTTGTGACGGATTATTGATTCCGTATCTGGGCGACCATTTCTTTCCCGTCATGAGCCAGTTCAAGGGCCTAGCGCCGATATGGATCGGCAGCCCGCAAGAACTCGCGGCGTTTGTGAAATTCGCGAGTGAAACGAAGGTACCTCAGGACTGGCAGCGCAATGGAACGATCATTGCGGGATCGCTGACGAGCCTCCAAACAACAGACCGCGTCTTCACGGCGGTGGAACTTCACCTGGAACTTGGTTCGAATCTCGAAAAAGTCCTGGCCCGCAGCGAACTCTCCTCCGGCGCCAGGAAGTCCATCGTGGACGCCTACAAGGGGTACGTTATTCGGCACATGAAAAAGGCGCGGTGCAGCGATGTAGTAAGCCAGGGCGAGGACTCGATTGCAAAGGGGATTCTGCCGAGAGTGAATCGGCTCATTGCCGGGTATCAGGAAACGCCCGTAAAGCTGGAGGATGTTAAACCGGAGGCAGTGATCGCCGGCCCATCTGTACCGGCTGCGTCGCAGCGGCCTGATCCCCAAACGTACGTTCTGATGGAGCAGTACAGCAAGTTTGGCAATAGCGGCGACCGCGTGAAGCTGGAACGCCTCATCGATGGCATCGCCAAAGGGCAATCCGATACGGATTGCAAGGTGTGCTACCTGGCGAAGTCGACCGGATTCCTGCTAAATTTTGCGGACAAGCTCGGCGGTGCCGATCCTGTGTTTGAGTACGCGATGTCAACTCTCTTCAACATGCTGTCCGACCAATCCGTCAAGAAATCATCTCCCTCAACCTGGATTGCCGTCGTGAAGCAGGTGGTGAATTACACCCACCATCCCGACCCGAAAATCAGCATCTTCTTCAATAGAGAGCTGGGACGAACCTCAGATCCAGCTCTCGCGGCATACCTGAGAGCCGAGACGCTCGGGGGGAAGAAGCTGTACGTGGCGAATGCTTACGCGAAGGGCGATGCTTTCGTCCCGGAATTTTGATTGGGGATCGAGAGGGACAGCCTGCATGTTTACACGGCGAGCTCCAGCTTTAGGGGAGACCGAAGGGGAAGGAAAGAGGACAGACGAGTTTTCCCAATACCTCTGCTAAGAAATCCGTCCGTCCGTCCTATCCGTCCCTTTTATCCTGACGACCGAACCGACGCACCGGTCGATGGCCCGTCAGTGCAACAGATCCAGCGTGTTATTGCCGTCGTTGACGAAATACACGCCCTCGCCGTTCGGCCGGATCGCCAGCCCGAACAAGGTTCCTCCGCCGGTTCCCGTGTTATCCACCTTTCACCGGCACCTGCATTCCGCCCCGCGTGGTTTCCACCCGAGTCCTGGCCGCCCCAAATGAGCAGAGGACCTAGCGCCCCATGTTTGTGGGCCGGCGCCCTCATCGGCCTCCGGATGCCCCACAAGATAGAATAAAGTTGCCATGGCGCACGCCGTAACCAAATCCTACCAGACCCTGAGCGGATTGCCTCTCGACCCGGTTTACTCCAAACCAATCGACGCCGGCATGCCTGGCGAGTTCCCCTACACGCGCGGTATCCACGAAACCATGTACCGCAAAAAGCTGTGGACCATGCGTCAGTTCGCGGGCTTCGCCACGGCCGAGGACACCAACGCCCGCTATCGTTATTTACTCGCGCAGGGCCAGGCCGGGCTCTCGGTCGCGTTCGATCTGCCGACCTTGATGGGCTACGATTCCGATCACGCGGCATCGCAAGGCGAGGTGGGTAAGTGCGGGGTGGCGATCTCCTCGCTCGCCGACATGGAGGCGCTGTTTCAAGGAATTCCGCTCGGCGATGTGACCGTTTCCATGACCATCAACTCTCCCGCGTCCATTCTCTGGGCCATGTATCTCGCGGTCGCCGAGCAGCAGGGCGTGAGCTGGGATCGAGTTTCAGGCACCCTGCAAAACGACATCCTCAAAGAGTACATCGCGCAGAAAGAATACATCTATCCGCCTCGCCCTTCGATGCGCCTGGTGACCGATTCCATCGAATTCGCCGCCCGGCATACGCCACGGTTCAATCCGATCTCGATCAGCGGTTATCACATTCGCGAGGCGGGCTCGACCGCGGTGCAGGAGCTGGCCTTCACCCTCCGCGATGGAATCGAGTATGTCGATTGGGCGCTGGAACGCGGTCTGCCCGTCGATTCCTTCGCCCCCCGGCTGAGCTTTTTCTTCAATGCGCATAACGATTTTTTCGAGGAGATCGCAAAATATCGCGCAGCGCGGAAAATCTGGGCTCATGTGATGAAAGATCGCTACGGCGCAAAGGACGAACGCAGCCTCAAGCTCCGGTTCCATGCGCAGACGGCCGGCTGTTCCCTCACCTGGCAGCAGCCGCAGAATAATATTGTACGAACCGCGGTGCAGGCCATGGCGGCGGTGCTCGGCGGTTGCCAGTCCTTGCACACCAATTCGCTCGACGAGGCGTATGCACTCCCCAGCGAGCATGCGGTGACAGTCGCTCTGAGGACGCAGCAGGTGATCGCCTATGAGACCGGCATCACGGCTGAACCGGACCCTCTGGGCGGCAGTTATTTCCTGGAGAAACTCACGCTCGACGTGGAGGCCGCGGCCAACGCGTATATCCGCCGCATCGATGAAATGGGTGGCATGATTCCAGCCATTGAGCGAGGCTTTCCGCAAACGGAAATCGCCAATGCCAGCTACGAGTTTCAGCACTCGGTTGAGCTGGGCGAAAGCGTCATCGTCGGCGTGAACAAATTCACCGAAAAGGACGAGAAGCCCATCGAGCTGCTGCAAATCGACAAGACCGCCGAGCGACGGCAGGTAGAAAAACTCCGCGAAGTGAAGGCGAGACGAAGCGCGAGCGACGTCGAGAAGGCGTTAGCCAATTTAAAAAAGGCCGCCGAGGGAACGCAGAATACCATACCGTTCATTCTCGACGCCGTTCGCGCCTATGCGACAGTCGGCGAAATTTCCGCTTCACTCGGCAAGGTTTTCGGGAGTTATACCGAGACTAGCGTTTTGTAAGTGACGAATCCGCCGCACCCGCGTCTGAAGGGACAAGGAGATTTACCTTATGCTTCGCCTTGGAGCTCTGCTCGCGATGGGAGCCTGCATGATGTGGGCGCAGGATCACCAAGACCATGTGATGGGATTTTCGCATGAGAAAACAACTCATCATTTCGAACTGCACAAAGACGGCGGCTCGATTGAGGTGCGCGCCGACGATTCGAAGGATACAGAAAGCCGCGACCAGATCCGCAGCCACTTTCAACATATCCGGCAGATGTTTATCAACGGGGATTTCAATGTGCCGATGCTGGTGCATGAGCGTGACGTGCCGGGTACGGCGTCAATGTCGCGACTGAAGGGCGACCTCCACTACGAACTTCAGCAAACGGACCAAGGCGCGCGCATCGTCATCACGGCGGACACAAGAGCGGCTCGCGACGCGGTGCATGAGTTCTTGCGGTTCCAGATCGCGGACCACAAAACAGGGGATTGTACGTCGGTACGCTGGTAATAGCGTTACTCCGCGTGACGTTGCGCCAGCATCGCCACTGTGGACAACGCGGCGAGCAGACCCAAAAACTGCATCATACCGGTATTGTCCGGCTCCTGAGCCGCATCCTTAGTGAACACCCGGTAAATCGCGCCCAACGTAACCAGCCCTAAAATCACTTCTTTGGTGACGAACCACAAAACTCCCGCCGCCGCGAGAATCAATAGCCGTTGCTGCCGCGTCTGCGAGGCGAACCCGCGCGACCCGTCCAGTTGCCACACCGGCACCATATTGAACAAATTGATGACCGCCCCGAAGTGCGCAATCGCATCCCATGCTTTCGCTCCGGTCACGTACCCCGCGACAAGCGCGAAGGCCGCCGCTCCCAGTCCGTAGATCGGACCCGCGAGCCCCACGCGCGAATCCTGAATCGGCGTTATGCGAAGCTGCTTCAGCCGGATAAACGCGCCGAACCCCGGGATGAACATCGGGGCGCTCGCCGGAATGCCGTATTCGCGCAGCGTCAGCACATGTCCCATCTCATGGATGTATATCGAAAACACCATGCCGATCGCGAACGTCCATCCATAAAGCGCCCAATACACACCCGCGAACGCCAGCATCGACAGGAGCGTGCTCAGCTTCGTCAGGCCCAACAGCAACAACTTGCCCTTCGTGAACAGCAGCAGTAGAGTGGAGCCAATCCCCGCCGCGCCCTTCTTCCACCCGCTGCCTGTTTGCGGAGCCGTCTTGAGATTATCGATATGCGCTCGGATGGCCCGGTACTGCACCGTATCCGCCGGCAACAGCGACGCCGATTGTTCCCACAGCCTGCGCGCCTCACCGAGGTCCCCCCGTGCGGTCGCCTGCTGCGCCTGCGCCGACAACGATTCCAGCTCCTGGGCGTGGGTCAGGGAATGACACGAAGGGCAACTCAGCGCGGACTCTTCGAGAGGCGCTCCACAATCGGTACAGGCTACAGTAATCACGTGTACGGTCCTGTTACCAGTATCTCGTGTCTGGCCGTCATAGCCCACGCCCGCTGCAATCCTACAAATAGGATAAACAGCGAAATCAGGCCTCCAACCGGCGAGCTGAAGAGTTCAAGAAAAGGCGAGATCACCACCAGCACCACAAGTCCTGTCACCATTTTGCCTGCGGAGATTCTCGGCTTCTCCGGTTGAATGACTGGCGGCGTCACTGCGGCTGATGGTTTCCCCGCTGCGGATCTTGCCGCGATTCTCCGTTTCACACCGGTGAAATAAAGTGCCGGGATGAAGCTGGTGCTGATCGCGAAATACGTCAGCGCGACAGCCAGTATCTGCTGAGGCCGTCCGCCCACTCCATACGACGCATACCGAATCGCCTTCCCCACCATCCATCCCACCGCCAGCGCGACGATTCCGATCTGCACCCCCATCGACAGCACCACTGCGTAGAGCAGGCATCCCGCCAGCGCCGCTCCCGCTCCATAAATCACAGCGCGCAACAAGGGAGCCTGCTTCGCATTCACCCTGCCAGCCTCAATTCTCGCCGCACATGCCGGGCAGATCACCTGATTCCCGACCTGAAAATATTCACCGGGAATCAATTGTTTGCAAGCCACGCAGCTTCGAGCCGCCACTGATCCCGGTGCAACAATAGGCTGTGCGCGGCGGAATTGCAGCGCATCCACCGAGGGAAGGAGGTCAGGGCGTTGCTCGGGCGATTCGGAGTCGGGCATCTGAGGCGTCCTTATTAGTTCTATACTGAGTATGAGGTATTCCACCTGCTTCGTTACGAAGACGGCGGAAGGAAGTCTCCACTCGATTATGGATCACAGGATCCGGGTACTGGTCGCAAAACCAGGTCTCGACGGACATGACCGCGGCGCGAAAGTAATCGCGCGCGCGTTGCGTGATGCCGGGATGGAAGTGGTGTACACCGGTCTCCGGCAAACTCCGGAGATGATCGTGAATGCCGCGCTTCAGGAGGATGTGCAGGTCATCGGCCTGTCGATTCTCTCGGGAGCGCACAACGCCATCGTGCCTCGTGTGATGGAGTTGTTGAAGGAAAAACAGATGAGCGACGTGCTCGTCATTGTGGGTGGTATCGTTCCGGATGAAGATGCCGCCGAACTCAAGCGGCTCGGCGTCGCGCAGGTCTATCAACCAGGCGCATCGCTCGAAACCATCGTGAATTTCATCCGCAGCTCGGTGAAGCAGACAGCCTGAATGGGACTCACTTCACCGCATTTTAAAATAACTAAGAAAGATAGAATGCAAGACAAACTCAATATTGCGGTGTTCGTCGATTATGACAACATCGAGATCGGACTGAAGTCGACGCTCCGCCGCGAGTTCGACGTATCGCTCGCGCTCGACGCGCTCAAGGAGCGTGGCGATATCGTCGCGAAATTCGCCTACGCCAACTGGGGACGCCAGGACGGCGCCACCCGCCAGATGGCGGAAAACGCCGTCCAGATGGTCCAGCGGATTCCTTCCCCGCGCGGCGATAAGAATGGAGCCGACATCAACCTCGCGCTCGACGCCCTCGAGATGGCCTTCACCCACACCCATGTGAACGCCTTCGCGATCGTCAGCGGCGATAGCGATTTTATTCCGCTCGTGAACAAGCTGAAGGAATACGGCAAGACAGTATTCGTCGTCGGCGGAAAGGCCTTCACCTCCACCATTCTCCAGCAGAATTGCCACGAGTTCATCAGCTTCGAATCGCTGATGCAGGATACGCCGGAACGCCCCGTCACTCTGCCCGGCGAGATTCGCGCCCCGCGCGGCGACGTTCGTCAAGGAGACCGTCCCCCCGATCGTCAGGGCGACCGCCCCGACCGCGGACCCCGGCCCGATCGTGGCCCGGACCGCGGTCCCGACCGTGGACCCGATCGTGGCCGCCAGCGCCCCGCGCCCCTCGATCTGAACCAGTCGATTCCGCTGGTCGAGCGAGCTTTGCAGGTGCTCGAACGGCGCGCCGTTCAGCCGCAGCTCGGCCTGCTCAAGTCGACCATGTTGCAACTCGACCCCGCGTTTAACGAAAGAGCCTACGGAGCGTCCAGCTTCTCCGATTTCGTCGAGAAACTCAAGCGCGCCGAACTCGTGAACGTCACCGGCACCGGCGGCCGCTACGTGATCGAGCGCAAGACCTCTTCGACGCCGGAGCGCGCCAACCTCAAGCCCGAGGATTTGCTGCCGCCCCTCCGTGACGTGCTCGAAAATCACCGCCTGGAGTTGGAAAATAACTGCCCCGTCGAAGATCTCGCCGCCTGGTTCAAGGCGGAGCAGCCCAACTTCGACATCAGCGCCTATGGCTTCCAGGCGTTCGTCGAGTTCCTGAATTACGCCCAGGATAAGACCGTCGTGCGACTCGAACCGCATGAGGATCAGGGTATGTGCGTCTCGCTCGGCGCCGAATTTTATCCGCCCGCCGAGCCGCCCCAGCCTGAGCCCGAGGCCGTCCCCGAGATCGAAGAGGATGAGCCGCAGCCATATGTGGAAGGCCAGCCGACCATCTTTGAGCCGAATCCTCCGCCCGCGAAGGCCAAGCGAGCCCCCGCCCGAAAGCGTCCGCCCACCAAGGGCCCCGGTGGTGGAGCAGGCACGCGCCGTCCTCCACGTTCTCCTCGCAAAAAAGGCGACGGAAATTCCTAAGCATGCCGATCGAACGAATTTTTCCGGCATCCGTGCCTACGCCGCGGGGTCCTTATTCCCCCGCGGTGCGGGCCGGCGATTTTATCTATGTAAGCGGGCAGGGACCGATAGACCCGGTCACCGATCAGCTTTCCCCCGGCGACATCCAACACGAAACGCGCCTGGTGCTTGGGAATATCAAACGAATTCTCGAAGGCTGCGGCGCGTCCATCGCGGATGTAGTGAAGTGTTCTGTCTTTTTAAAAGACGGCCGCGAATTCGCGCAAATGAACGAAGTCTATGCGGAGTTCTTCGCCGATCAAAAGCCCGCGCGTACCACGGTGGAGGCGCAGTTCGCCAATCCCGTGATGCGAGTAGAGATCGACTGCGTCGCATACAAACCAAAATAACCGACCGCTCTCTCAGCCTCCTACCGAGCCGTGACCAAAGGGAGTCCCATGAGCCTGCGCGGCTCACCGATGCTGATGAAGAACGACGGTGGCGCGAGCTTCAGCTTGCAGCGTCGGCTTCAGCCGACGGTCTTCGCGCTCACAGAATTCCGGCGAATGCGCGGCGAAGCCTAGGCTGTTCTTCAGGGGAGTCCCATGAGCCTGCGCGGCTCACCGATGCTGATGAAGAACGACGGTGGCGCGAGCTTCAGCTTGCAGCGTCGGCTTCAGCCGACGGTCTTCGCGCTCACAGAATTCCGGCGAATGTGC
>Ga0182024_10005363_pt1 | contig 28794 bp, 24 predicted proteins | sample P32metaG_FD_120480 | JGI IMG/M metagenome (GOLD analysis project Ga0182024, IMG submission 120480) | Permafrost microbial communities from Stordalen Mire, Sweden - P3-2 metaG (Illumina Assembly) | ecosystem: Environmental > Terrestrial > Soil > Wetlands > Permafrost | place: Sweden: Stordalen...
GTAACCGGCCAACCGGAAGTATTGGGTATCCATTTGACTCAGGTAGGCCCAACCTGTAGGGTTCGGGGTCATACCCATAACACAATCTGTTGTGGGAACCTGAGTCAAATGGATACCCAGTACCGGAAGTTACTGGTTGATTAACAGTTGAGCATGACCAGTTCCATGACTGGATTCGATTGCTCACGGGCGCCCTGAAGGCGCCGGCGGTCAGGACGACTCCCAGGCTCACCGAAGCACCAGCGATCGCCCTACGGGGCTTGTGGCTTGACGATGGCCACGCCGGAGCGCAGCATAATCCGGTAAGCCTGTTCAACGACATCTGACCATCGTAACTGGCGTGGCGTGGTAGGCGTGGCGTGGCGGGTTAGGGCGCGTCGTGATGGCGTGGCTGTTCCATACAGGACGGCGCTACCAAAAAGGACATAATCGGGATAGGGGGAGCAGTCACCTGCTCTCCCCTCTCACACCACCGGACAAGCGGGTCCGCATCCGGCGGTTCGATGAGTTGATCCCCTGCCGTACAGCACAGAGGCCGGAGGTTCAAAGAACGCGCCGCCGATGGTGGTTTCGCCGCTCGTCGAGTTTCATTGCAGGCTTCACCCGCTCCCAACTCGCTCAAGCTCAACCCAAAGGTTGATTGGCTGGCGCATGGCCACGCATGAGACGCGCTTTCCTACTGCTCCTTCTCATCGTTCAGGCCTTCGTCCCTTGCGGAACTACTATGCCCTCTGCTGACTTCTGCCAAGCGGTCAAGGCACCTTACGATGCCTTCAGTCACGAATCCGAGACACATGGCAGACCTCCCGCGATAAGCCTGACCGCCTTCAACGCGCAACCGCCGAATTTACCACCAGCGCTCTTGATGGATGTGGACTTCGCTGTCAGTTGCCAGCTCGTCCAGCGCCGTAGGCCTCATATCCGGTTCTTGTCCATCGGCTCGCGTCTTTGCTCCACGCTTCCTTCAGACCCCACCTCACGATGACGCCCTTGCGCTTCGCCTTCACTTCTCCTCCATCAGGATGTGAAGAGGACTTACACCCCCAAGCTGTCAAACATGCACGGCGTGCAACAACGAAGGCCCGGAGTGATCCGGGCCTTTTCTGTGCGTGGCGATGGGCTACTGGATCGTCGTAGGGCCACTGTTCTGTGTCTGGGCAAATTCGATCTCGGTATCCGATGCCAGGAACTTGCGCAACCACTGAACCGCATCATTCACGATCTTCATCTTTTCTACATCGCCGCCGATATCCGGGTGGGACTTCTTGGCGACGGCCCGGAAGCCTGCCGCTATGATCTCGCCGGCAACGGCCAGCACCTGCGCTTCATATCCCCGGTCATTATGTTGGACCGGGCTGGCAGGCTGCTGCTGCTTACCGGGCGGCGTTTCAAACTCTTCCGGATCCCCAGATCGAAGGGCTTCGCGTTCCCGTTGTTCCCACTTCCGGAACGTGGCAGGCTGGATGAGCAGTGACCTGAGATAGGTCCCCCACTCGGTGCAGCCTCCTATGGTCAGCCCAGCTTTCAGCCGGTCCCTCACCTCACGCAGGCCTGGCAACAGCCGTCCGCGTATCCGCCTCTGGGCTTCCAGTGAGTGATAAGTGATGTCTGCACGGTCCGCCCTGACCACGGCATCCAGCGCCTCGCTGTCGAGCGGATTCAAGGCATCCATGTCCAGGGGCGTGGAGTCTATGACCGTGACACTGTCACGGTCACGCCTTTGGGTTTCGACCGTGAACCTGTCACGGTCCTGAGTCGCCATCTGGGCATCGACCGTTACAATATAACGGTCTTCCACCGGATGTTCAGGCTCATCCGTCCAATGGAGATCCAACATCAGGCGTTCGTCTGATTCGTAGGGATTAAAGGGCGGTTCGGTGTCCGGAGGTCGCTGCGCCTCGATGCGCAGACATTCCTCCAGCAGCCACTCCAGCCGAGGCTCCGGATCGTCAGGATGCCACTCCTCGTTTCTCTCTGCTGCCCATTGGTTCATGCCGTGCCTCTTTTCCTGGTGCGGTTGAACTGCGTTTGACTACGCGGGGGAAGTGAATGTCGCGCCCTGCCTTTCCAAAGCCTCCCTTCTCGAAGCGTCCGACTGTTGCTGCCGGCGCAGGACGAAGGCGTTGTAGTATTTCCGGGTGGTCTCCGGCGAAGAATGTCCAAGCCATCTGGCGACTTCGTCCATGCTCTTGCCGCCCAGGAGCATCTCGACGGCGAAGCAGTTGCGGATCATGTGCGATCGGAACTGCATGGGGCGTCCGTATTCGTCGGTGAAGGCCAGATATCGGTCATTCAGGTCGGTGATTAACTCGCACCAACGAGCAACGAGGGAGCGATAATTACACGCCTTCGACCAGAAGTAGTAATCCGGATGAACGTCGTCGCGGGGTTCGACGTCGGCCAGGGCGGCAATTACCTCATCGTTGACAATCTCGTCGAACATCGTCTTCGTCTTCATGACCTGCAGCGTCAGGCGGTTGCTTCCAGACCTGAGGGCAGACCGCGCCATGCAAACCACGTCGCTGATACGCAGACCAGTCCACCTTTGTACGATGAAGATCGACATGAGCCGCCTGCCAAACCTGCAACGTTCCTGCGGCTCCTCGGCGTCATACCGGGGCAGCGTGGCCAGCAACTCCTCAAACTGTGCCGGAGTAATCGGCTGCGTCTTTTTGCTTTCGAACGGGATACGCTTCAACGCCGCGGATGGATCGCGATCGATCCTCTCGTTGTTATAGGCCCAGCCGAAGAATTCCTGCAGCCTACCCTGGAAGCCAGCCTGGGTCGAGTCGCCCATGCGGTCATCTCGCCGCGTTGCCTCCTTCGACCATTGCACCTTCCATAGGCGGAGCGATTCCCTGCTCACTTCGTGCAGATACCTAAACCCCTGTTCCGTTGCCCAGTCCTCAACCTTGCGCATGAAGGTCTTGATGGCCTGGATGGACCCAAACGCCGGTTTCTTGTGGGTTTCCAGGTCCCACTCCCTGAGCGCCTGTAGGATGGTGATCGGCTGCATGGTCTTTGCTGCCTCCAGAGCCGAGGCGGTCAGGGCTGCCAGGCTGGCAGCCTCTCGCTCCTCGATCTCCCGCAGCCGGATATTCACCGGGTCGTACTTGGCCAGTTCCGCGTCCGCCAGCTCCTGCGCCTTGTTCCAGCTGCGGGTTCCGGCGGACATGAATCGGACCTTGCCGTCCTGGTAGATATACAGGTGTTTCCGGCACTTGCATTCCCTCCAGATTCGGTCGGTTTTGTGGTCACATTCGGCGCTGTGGCGGGTGAATACGGTGACGGTGGGCTTCATGGGCTTAATGAGCATGCAACCACCCTACACGCTTAGCATTCGTTTAGCAATGCCTATCTTTAAACATATGCACTATGGTAACAAATGACTTGTATCGAATATTATCTTCGCACCCCCCATCAGACCTTCAGTGGCCTGTGGCCAATATGGCTCGTTGCGACCCGATGTAGCCGCATTTTGAGCACCGTTCGTAATCCAAACCCCCGTAGGCTATCAAAATTTTTCCACATGAACTTGCGGGGACCAAGGTTAGAATGGCATCAGAGGTTCCAAATGCCGTCCGCAATGGTCACCTTCAATGGCCGCATTACACTTCCCCCCAATGTTCGCAAGCAGCTTGGACTCAAGACCGGCGACAGTGTTGAATTTGTCGAAATTGGCAATGGGCGCTTTGCCATTGCGACCGGCGCGGGTTCAGCAACGGAATCGATTTCCGACCACAGGGGCTGGGTTCCAGAGCTGAAATTCTCCTCAACCGAGGATGAACCGCGGTTCATGGAGCTGGATGAGGCGATCCACTAGAATCCTGCTTCAAGGCTGAAGAAAATAAGGCCTGACAAAAATAATCTGCCGCTGCACCTAGCCGCGTTGGCCAGGCTAAACAAGCTCTGCGTCTCGAACAGACACAAACGCGCATTCCGTCAAACGGAACGCGCGCTGTGGCAGAACTCAAATCTGAAATGAAGCGGAAATTTGCTCAGCGGCCGAAGTGCGCGGCGTTCTTTTCGGTGAAGTGCGCCCACTTCTCCGGCAGGTCGTCCTGCGCAAAGATGGCCGAGACCGGGCATGCCGGCACGCACGCGCCGCAGTCGATGCACTCGACGGGGTCGATGAACAACTGATCGGCCTCGGCGTGGCCGTCTTCATCCTTCTTGGGGTGAATGCAATCGACAGGACAGGCGTCCACACAGGCGGTGTCCTTGGTGCCGATACAAGGTTCTGCAATGATGTATGCCATCTGAAGAATCTCCGGGAGACTAACTCTCGACGCTGATAGTAGCACAGGAGGCCAAAGGCTGACAGGCCATTGGCAACCCAAGTTTTGCCATGCGGGAATTGGGGGAATTATCGCGACAGAATCCAGGCTCGGTTCGGCCCGGTTTATGTTCTGCTATTCTCTACGCGTGCACGGCTCACCCGGAATTTACGTCGAGATCATGATCCAAGACGAGTTGGAGCATATTTGGCGCTTGACCCAGGATCCCGGTCTGCACCAACGTTGGGACCTCCGATTCAGCCGGATTCAGTACCTTCCCCGATCAAGCCCAGCCGAGCCACAACGCTTTCTTTACGAGACCCGCGTTGGGTTCGGCCTCAGTATCAAAGGCACTGGGGAAAGTGTGGGTGAACGTGCCGCCGCCAACGGTGATACGACATCTTCCCTCAAGTTTGCGTCCGCCGATTCAAAATCCCTGATCAGGGATGGATCTGGGTATTGGCGATACGTTCCCACTCCTGCGGGTCTGCGATTCTTCACCTGGTACGACTATTCAGTGCGCTTTGGGATGGTGGGTTGGCTCCTGGACCGTCTCATATTACGGCGATTGATGGGCTGGGCCACCGCGTGGAGCTTCGACCGAATGCGGCTGTGGGCGGAAGTGGGCCAGACTCCGGAATCGTCGCTCGCGCTGTCACTCATCCACGCAACCGCTCGACTTGCAATCGCGGCAGTATGGATCTGGCACGGTCTGATCCCCAAGCTTATCTACCGGGATGTGGGCGAGCAGACAATGCTTGCGCAGGCTGGAGTGTCTCTCAGACTTCTACCATGGATTGGAGGACTGGAGCTTCTGATTGGTCTCATCATCCTCTACGCCTGGCAATGGAGAGCCGCGTTTGCCGCGAATACCGCTTTGATGATCCTTGCAGCAATCGCCGTGGCTATCAGTTCGCCCCTTTACCTCACAGCCGCGTTCAACCCAGTGAGCCTTAACCTGGCAGTCATCGCGCTCTCAATTGTTGGATGGATCGCATCAGGAAGCCTTCCGTCGGCGCGCATGTGCCTGCGCGCCGCGCCCAGGGAGCAGGCATGAACTCCATCTATCAGCGCGCGCTCGGCTCCGATTTCGCCAAACTGCACCCGCAGATTCAGCGGCGTTTTTCGCTGACTTCGGACGGCGGGGTGGCAGCCATCGGTACCGGAACGATGGACCGCATCTGGCATGGCGCCCTCTATACTCTGCCTTTCCTTTATGTGGGAACCTGGCGCAGCATCATGTTCCCGGAGCAAGGCAGAAACGTTCCCTTCAGCATTCAAAACTACGCTTATCGCGATCCGCTGGGCCGCGAGACCGTGACCTGGGTGCGTACATTCTCCACCTCCAAAGTGCGCAGATTCGATGCATACATGATCTACAGCGAACAGCGCGGCTGCATCGTAGATTACCTCGGCACACATCAGCACCTCGCTGTTGAGTTGGAGGTCCAGGCAGCACTGAACGGCGGTTTACGATTGCGTTCTGGGACGCAGCGATTCTACGAGGGGCCGCTCGCGTTTTCATTCCCGCTCTTCTTTTCTGGCGTTGCAGACGTATGTGAATGGTATGACGACCAGGAAAAATGCTTTCGGATTGAGGTGAGCGCCTCGAATCGGAAATGGGGAAAACTCTTCGGCTATTCTGGCTGGTTTCAAGTGGAGTGGAAAACCGTTTTGCCCAATTATGTTCCACCGGAAATTCTGCCGGTCCGGGTTGAAGGTCGCAGTTGATACGGGTGCCTATTCAGCCGCCGCCCGCTCGGCGCGCTGCTGGGCAAACTCCTGCGGGGTGGGAATTGGGCTCAGGTTGCGGCCGGCGAACATGTCCTTGAAAAGTCCCACGAGTTCTTCGTGGATGAGACCGTTCGAGGCCAGAACCTCGCGGCTGTTCAGCTGGAACGCGCCACCGGCAAAGTCTGTAACCTGGCCGCCGGCTTCCTGAACAAGCAAAATTCCTGCCGCCGTGTCCCAGGGGTTCAGATTGAACTCCCAGAAAGCTTCGAGCCTGCCGCTGGCCACATATGCGAGATCGAGCGCAGCCGAGCCGGCACGGCGCACGCCGTGGGAGCGGAGCGTGAATTCATGGTAGAAGTGGATGTTTGGGCTGTCATGGCGCTTGCGACTTGGGAAGCCCGTGGAGACCAGCGATTCGGCCAGGAATGCAATGGGCGAGGTGTGGATGGGCTTGCCGTTCAGGCGTGCGCCGCGTCCTCGCTCGGCGGTGTAAAGCTCGTCGCGCATGGGATCGTAGATTACGCCAGCAACAATCGTTCCATCCTGCGGCCCGACTCGCCCTGATCCAGTTTCCTCAAGCGTCTGAACCCGTCTTTGTTCGAGTCCCAACGAGACGCAAAACTGCGGAAAGCCATGGGCAAAGTTCGTTGTTCCGTCGAGCGGATCAACGTACCAGCGAAACTCGCCCTCCATGCGCTCGCGCGTGCCTTCTTCGCCATAGACGCCGTGCTCAGGGAACGCTTCTCCGAGACGCGTGCGAATCAGCTTTTCCACTGTCCGGTCGGCAACGGTGACCAGGTCCACATCGCCTTTGTACTCGGTCTCAACACCCTGCGAGAAAAACTCTCGCAGCCGCGCACCCGCCTCGCGCGCAATGGCCGAGGCTTTGGGAACCCAAATCAGTTGGTCTGGCGACGCGCCGCTCAAGACGCCGCCCCATCCGGCACAGTCTCGCTCGAAACCGGCTTGGCCAGGACCGCGGTACGGGTCTCGCGCCGCCGCGCGGCCTCTGTGATGCTGCGGATCTGGTGCTTGTAGATGAACAGATTGGGCTGCCCTTCGCGGGTCAGCCGCAGCATTACGTCGTCAAAGTACTCGATCCAGCCGCGCACCGTTTCTCCATCGCGCAGTTTCACAATGACCACGACCTGGCGCTCGCTGAGCGACCTCAGGTAGAGCGCCTCCTGGCCGGTATCGCCGGGCGGAGGAGCCTTGGAACGGCGACGCGAAGAGAGTGGTGAGGTCATGCTGTCATTTTAGGCCAGCGCATCACTTTGTGGCGAGCGCCAGTGCCGTGGGATGCTTCGGCTGATAGAGGCCCACTTCGCCACCGCCGGGAAGCTGAATCTTTGTGATCGAACCCCACCTTGCCTCCTGCACGTCGCCAGAACGAACACCCTTTTCGCCCAGAGCCTTTATCTCAGCCTTCAGGTCGCCGCACATCAAATAGAGTTCCGGACGGTTGTTCTCTTCGGCCGGATGCACCGCTACTTCTGACGGAGGCAGCGCGAAGATCAACCATCCGTGGCCGGCATCGACGGACGGAAACCCGAGGACATCTCGAAGGAACGTACGGTCAGCCTCCGCATCTTTGCTGTACAGAATCACATGAGCGCCGAAGATCATGGTTATTCTCCTTGCTGTTGTGAAATTCTCCGCTACCCGGCCGCTCCGCGAGAGATGAGCCGTGTAGCCAAAATCTATTCCGAGGCGCGATCCTCGGAGTCAGTTCTTTTTTGCCGGGGCGTCGCCGTAGTAGCCCGTTTTGTGGCGAATGTTGAAGTCCTGAGCCGCGGCCCTTGGAACAGTGACTTCGATGCGGTGAAAGGTTCTTCCCGGCTCTTGATTTTTGGGGTAGTAGCCGATCAAATACTGCGTACGCAGGTCGTCGCTCACCTGGGCAAAGGCCTTGTCGAGGCCGCCCTCGCTCACATAAAAACTCTTGCCGCCCGTCTGCTCGGCCAGGGTGATCAGCGCGTGCTCGCCGCCCAGATCGCGGCCGGCGCTGGCCTCGATCGGGACATCGATAATGCTGTAAATCATCACCTCGTGGCGCAGGGCCGACTCGAGGGCCTCAGCATACGTGGTGCTCTTGGCCGTGTCGCCGCCGTCTGAGACGAGCACCAGAACTCTTCGCCCGTCCTTGCGGCCGAGGCCCTCGGAACCGAGCAGAATCGCGTCGTAGAGCGCGGTTGCATAGTCGGCGTGCAATTGGTTGAGGCCGCGATCGATCAGGGCAACTTTGTTGGTGAAGGGAGTCAGCTCCTTCACCTCGGTAGCAAATTGCAACAGGCTCATCTGATCCTGCGGACGAAGAATCGCATGCACAAACCGGTGCGCCGCATCCGCTTCTTCGGCCAGATCTTTTTTCACGCTGCCGCTGGTATCGATGGCCAGGGTCATGTTCAGCGGCAGTTCCGATTGCCGCTCGAATACCGCGATCTGCTGCGGCCGCCCGTCTTCCGTAACGGTAAAGTCTTCGCGCGTCAAACCGCCGACAATGGCCCCATTGCGGTCCGTCACGTTGACAAAGACGTTTACCAGCTTCACGTCCACGTGCAGCGTGACGTCCTGTGCGGGCAGGGTAAAAGTCGCAAAGACGAAGATGGCGAGGAAAGCAGACCAGTTTCGAAGCTCGGATAGGGCAAAAAAGGCGCGACTCGCGCGAAGGGGACGGGCCTCACAGGGTGCGGCAGGGGCTAAAGCCCATGTCGATTTTGCGGCTCTTGCGGCACGACTGAAGTCGTGCCCTGTTACAGAACTGGCCCGGCTCCGAGTTTCTCCGCAAGCTGCGAAGTTGTGTTCAGATTCAGGGTGGACGGTGAAGCTCTCATGCCTCATGCGAAGCCTCCGGCTGGACCGCCAGCGCGGCGGGAAACGGCTCGCCATGCGCCCATACTGTCCCATCCGCAAACGTCTCCTTCTTCCAGATGGGCACTGTCTTCTTGAGTGTATCGATAAGCCAGCGGCAGGCCTCGAAGGCCTGCGCGCGGTGCGCCGAAGCCACCACAATCAGCACGCTCGTCTCGCCCACCGCGAGCCGGCCAAGGCGGTGAATCATGGTCACCTGGCGCACGGCAAACCGCGTTCGCGCTTCCGTTGCCAACTCCGCCATTTGCTTTCCGGCCATCTCTTCGTATGCCTCGTAATCCAGGTAGAGAGTCTGCCGCCCGCGCGTATGGTTGCGCACAATTCCGTCAAAGACAACCACAGCGCCATCCTCACCCTGCTTGGCCGCGGCAATCAACCCGTCCGCGTCAATCCGCTCGCGGGTTAGCAGGGTCGTCTGTGTGGGCTCGGCTTCCCGATTGTTGGCCGTTCCGCCGGACACAGGGGGCAACAATCCCACTTCATCACCGTCGGCCAGAACATTGGCGCTGGTGGCGTATTCGGCATTCACGCTTACCGCGATGCCCTGCAACACAGCCGCGTCCGGTCGCGCGCGCAACTGCTCCAGCAGATCCGCAACCGTCGCGCCTTCCGGCAGTTCCAGCGTGGCCGCCGGCGCGCCGAGCCAGTCTTTCAATACGCCAAAGCAAAGAACCCGCACATGGATCACGCTTTAAAGAATACCGCCTGTTGCTTAGACGCAACAGGCGGCAATGAGTCGGTGAACCAGCAGCGCAAGCCGCTGTAATCTTGTAGAGGCAGAGGCCCGGGCCTGAAGGCCCCGCCGATTTGTCCTCTTTTCAGGGGGCTAAAGCCCCCTGCTCCCTCCGGTGTCTTCGATCCATGGCAGTCGCGCTCCGGAGTCTTGATTTACAACTGTCGTGCTCAGCAGCCAAGCTTCAGACCAGTTTGTAGAGAAACCCGGTCGGCGTGCCCCACAGGTTGCGGGCGCGGTCTTCGTAGAAAATACTGAATTCGATCCCTGCAGCGTCGTAATCGAAGAGCGGCACGCGATCAAAGGTGTAATCGCCGCGTACTGAATACTCGTCGCCCCCGCAATCGATCATCAGCGTATCTCCGGTTGACAGCCGCTCCGGATGGGTAAGCAACATGCAACCGAAGGCGAACACGCCCATGGCGAACTCGTTACCCGCCATGGCCACGCGTGTGCGCCGCGCTGACGATCCACGATGAAGCATTCCCGCCTGCGCGCCCACAACCAGGATGTCGTTCCCCTGCTGTTGCTCGCCCAAAATTCTTTCTGCCAGCTTGGAGCGTTCGCTCTGGCGCAGAAACGCCGCGCCCAGCTTGCCGACGATCCGATTGGAGAACTTGCGCTTGGTTGCCAGAACCGCGAGCACACTCTCAACGGCTTCGTTGTACGTGGGAGCCATCGCTTCCCAGCGAGGAATCGCAAACCATGCTTCTGCTCCCCCTGGCAGGGGCTTGCGAGAGAGCCGCTCATTGCAATTGCCCAGGCCGGGGAATAGCTTTCTCAGCTCGGTTACCTGTGCCTCTATTGGCCGCACACGGTAGGTGGCCGGATATTCACGCGTCGAGCTCACTTCCTCATCCTTGTACTTATCGCTCACAGTGTGGCGCTGGATGATTTCGACCACCCTTTCGGCCACCTCGGACTTCAGTTTTTTGTTCATGTCCAGAACCGATTGCGCGCTCTGCCGGTCAAGTTGCTCGATCGCCTTTCGACAGGCTTCCTGGACTGCGGCGCCGAGAACCTCCCGCAGTTGGTGGCTTTGGGCATCGGTGGTATTCCCGGAGAGATGGAGCGGAACAATCTGGTGTGGGATCACTTGCGAGGTAGCCATGGTCACCGCTTTTCGCGCTTTGGCGCTTGGGATGCTTCACTGCACATCGGCGGGTTGACTTGTACCTTCAGTGCCGATGGCTGAAGTGGGCGGCATCTGCGCTGTCTACGTGCCAACCATTTCCCGCTGCGGGAATCTGCCCGTGCTGGAACCCAGAATGGTTCGCCGGTAGTCGTTCAGTGCGCGGACCAGACGAGAATGGCCGGCAAGTTCGCCGGCCTTCCCATCGTGGCTGCCGCTTCCAATCGATCGACCGCGCAGAGCTTACTTCGGAGCTGGCGGCGGTGCGGGCAGGTTCATGTTGTGCATCACCGCGATCTGCCATTTGTCATGGCTCTTTGTCATTGTGAAATTCAACAACCCCTGGCGCAAGGGAACTGGATTTCCTGCCGGATCGGTGGACCCGGTCATCTCCCAATGCACATCCACTGCGGCAACATCCGGACGGATGAAGCGAATCTTGATCGCCGTGTATTTCTGATGGCTGTCTTTGAAGATGGTGGCGAACGCTTTCGCATGAAATTGCTCTATGTCGGACCGGCCGCTTGCGCTAACTCCAAGGACGTTTGTGAAGTCCGCATCATCTGTAAACACCGCGGTCCACGCTTTGGCGTCGTGACGATTCCATGCGTCCATGAAGCTGTCCATGATGCCATGGATCGCCTGTTCATCTGCTTGTGCTGGGCTTTGACCGCTAAGCATCGCGGGAAGGGAAAGAGCAATCAGAAATATGCCTGGGTTGAACATGCGTCCTCCGTATGACCGGAGTCTACACGACTTTCACGTTGCCTGAATTGCGGCATCGCGGCACGTCACCCTGGCCGCAAGAAGTCGCCGCGGCGACACGCGGCACCCCGACCCAGAGGGTTCCCCGGTGTCCCGGTGGGGCACCCAGCGAATGCTCGTGACTGCGCTTACGCCAAGGCTCCGACCGAAATCTCGGGCTCGGCCGGCTTGGTATCCGGCACCGCCTTCAGAAGCGGCAACGCAACGGCCAACACGTCTTCGATGCGCTTGGCATAGTGAATCGCAACGCCCGCCATCAGCTCCGGCGTGAGGTCTTCTTCAACGTCCTGGCGGTTGTCGGCGGGCAGAATGATGGTTTCCACTCCAGCCCGGCGCGCGGCCAGGAGTTTCTCCTTGATGCCGCCCACTGGCAGCACGTTGCCGCTGAGGGTGATCTCTCCAGTCATCGCGGTTAGAGGGCGCACAGGCGTATCGGTCAGCAAAGATGCCAGCACCGTGGCCATGGTGACGCCCGCGGACGGGCCGTCCTTGGGAATGGCGCCGGCAGGCACGTGAATGTGCAGATCGATCTCCTGCGTGAAGTCCTCGGCCAACCCCAGGCTTGCAGCGTTGGAGCGAACCCAGGTGAGCGCGGCCTGCATCGACTCTCGCATCACATCGCCGATCTGGCCGGTCATGCTGAATCCGCCCTTGCCCTTCATCTTGTTGGCCTCGATGAAGAGAATGTCGCCGCCAGCCGGCGTCCAGGCCAGGCCTACAGCTACGCCGGGCCGCTTGACGCGCTCTTCAACTTCGGTCTCCACGCGCACCTGGATGCCGCCCAGGAACTCCTTGAGCACATCGCGGGTCACGGTGACTTTCTCCGTATTGCCCTCGACCACTCGGCGCGCCACTTTGCGGCATACCGTTCCAAGCACCTGCTCAAGCTTGCGCACGCCGGCTTCGCGGGTATAGTGGCGCACCAGCCAGCGCACGCCATCCTCCGGGAAGTCAATTTGCTCCGCCGTGATACCGTTCTCCTTGATCTGCCGCGGAATCAGATAGCGGTTGGCGATGTGTACCTTCTCCTCTTCGCTGTAGCCCTGCAGGAAGATCAATTCCATCCTGTCGAGCAGTGGAGGGGGAACCGGATCCAGCATGTTTGCCGTGCAGATGAACAAGACCTTGGACAGATCGAATGGGACATCAAGGTAGTTATCCCGGAATGTGTTGTTCTGCTCCGGGTCCAAAGTCTCCAGGAGCGCGGACGCAGGATCGCCGCGGAAATCCCGGCCCAGCTTGTCGATTTCGTCCAACATGATCACCGGGTCGTTGCAATCGGCGCGGCGAATGCTCTGAATGATCTGCCCTGGGAGCGCCCCGATGTAAGTCCGGCGATGGCCGCGAATCTCCGCCTCGTCGTGCATGCCGCCAAGCGAGATGCGCTGGAATTTGCGGCCCAGTGACCGCGCAATCGAACGGCCCAGGCTGGTCTTGCCCACCCCCGGCGGCCCCACAAAGCACAGGATCGGGCCCTTCATGTCCGGCTTCAACTCCAGCACGCTCAGGTAGTCCAGGATGCGGTCCTTGACCTTCTTCAGCTCGTAATGGTCCTGGTCCAGAATCTCCTTAGCCTTGCCGATGTCGATCTTTTCACCGGAACTCTTGCTCCACGGCAGGACAGCGAGCCACTCAATGTAGTTGCGTGTAAGCGAATAATCGGCGGCCATGGGAGACATCCGCGACAGGCGGGAGAGCTCCTTCAGAGCTTCCTTCTTCACATCCTCGGGCATGTTGGCGGCGTCGATCTTCTTGCGCAGCTCATCGGCTTCGCGCTGGCCTTCATCCTGCTCGCCCAACTCTTTTTGAATGGCCTTCATCTGCTCGCGCAGATAGTAGTCCCGCTGGGACTGCTGCACCTGGTCCTGCACTTCGGTCTGGATCTTGGTGCGCAACTGCTGCACCTCAATCTCCTTGGCCAGGTGCTTGTTCAGCTGCTCCAGGCGCTCAACGATGCTGGCTGTCTCAAGCAGGTGCTGCTTGTCGTCCGTGGTCAGAAAAGGCAACGAGGAGGCCACGAAATCCACCAGCCGACTTGGTTCCTCGATGTTGGCGGAAATCGTCCGCAACTCATCGGACAGCGTCTGTGACTCAGACACAATCTGTTGAAACTGCCCAACCACGTTGCGCACCAGCGCTTCAACTCCGGACGAGGCCTCAGGCGCCGAATCTTCAAGGGTCTCGACCTCAGCCACCATGAAAGGCTCAGTCTGGACAAACCGCAGCACCCGCACCCGTTCCACTCCCTCGGTGAAAACAAAGCGGCTCTGGTTGGGCATGCGTACAACTTTGTGCACTGTGGCCAGCGTACCCACCGTATGCATATCGCCGGGCTTGGGCGAGTCCAGGCGGGGGTCGACCTGTGCCGCAACCACAATGGTCCGCTCTTCACCCAGCGACTCGATCAGCTGGATGGAGCTCTCCCGGCCGACCGTCAACGGCAACACGGCATGAGGGAACAAAACGGTATCCCGGACCGGAAGGACAGAAATTCGGCGCACGCCGGAGATAGTCGTACTGGATGGGATTTTTGCGGGGAGCGGGGTCGCGGGCTGGTTCGGCATTGAGTGTCCTCGTATCAACTTTCCTTCATTAGACAGCGCAGACTTGCAAAAGTTTCAAGAAACTCCTTCTACTGGCGAAGTGCGGCGTCCTTCCCGGAAAGGTTGCTCTCTCTCGATGATACGGCCAGATCTGCGGCCAGGTTCCAGTTTCCAATCCGAGCTGCGGATTGCAGAGGATATTGCATAGCCCTGCCGTTGCAGATGGCTGTTCTTTCAGGACTTAACCACACACAGCGGATTCGCCCGGGAGGCTTCGCTCAGGCTGGCTTTGGCGGTTTCCGCAATGTCTTTACAGGTAGTCTATCGGCTGGAGCACGGATTAAGGTGAGCGGGAAGGGGCACCCTGGAACGGGATGAGATTCCGGTTTCCCCGCATGTTGAACGATGTGAGCGGATTGACGGAAGAGTGCTTTCAAACGATTAGCGAGTTAGCCCCGCTTTGCGGGCTAGCGGGTTAGCGGGCGGTATTGATTGGGCGGGATCTTATCTGGGGTGGGCCGGCAACTCCAGCTCGCGGGCTATTTTTCACTCTTGATTGCGGATTCGATGTGTTCCCAAACTTCGTCCGGTGGATCGGAAATCGGAAACAACTGGCGAGCCGCCTCGGCAATCGTCTCCAGGTCGGTGAGCAAGGCACGGCACAGTTCGCAAGTCTCGAGATGGGGGTGCGACGAGACATCTTCGCCAGTGCCGATCAACTCCGGCAGCTGCTCCTGAAAGGCCTCGCAGTTTAACCTGTTGGCGTCTTCGCTCATCGCCTTCCCTCTCCCCGCGGATAGATGCGCAGCGCGTCTCGCAACTTCAGCCGCGCCTTGTGCAACTGGGACTTGCTGTTGCCGATCGAGCATTCAAGCATGTCGGCAATCTGATTATGCTCGAAGCCTTCAATATCGTGCAGCACAAAAATCAGCCGGTAGCCATCAGGAAGATTTTCGATAGCCCGCTGCAGCGCAAGGCGGTCAATGGCCCCGGAAAGGTGCAGGTCGGGTTCGCCAAAGCTGCGCCCGGCCCGTTCATCATCCGTGGGTTCCATGGCCTCATCCAGTGAAATCACCGGCAAAGCTCTCTTGCGCAAATGCATCAGAACAACATTGATGGCTAGCCGGTGCAACCACGTGGAAAAGGCTGAGTCGCCGCGAAACGTTGCTATCTTGCGGTGCAACTGAAGAAAAGCCTCCTGGGTCAGGTCTTCTGCTGCAGCGATGTTCCCCACCATGCGCAAACATAATGAATAGATGCGCCTTTTGTTCATGGAGTATATCTGGGCAAAGGCCAGATGATCCCCAGCCTGGGCACGGGCCAAGAGATCGGACAGGACGGGATTAGGCGCGACCACAGTCGTGATCGGGGCTGGCGGGGGATTGAGAACCTGCGAAGGCACCTCCACGGCAGGTGGCAAGCTGGTTGCACCGTCCGACTGCATCGAGGAACGCGATGGGGGCATCACACTTCCTTTTTATCGTTCTGCAATGCCGGCTGCGCAGCGCCGGAGCTTGATTCATAGTTAGTATAAAGGGTGGTGGTCAAATCCCCGGAACCCAAGTATTGAACAGACTGTTCCCGGTGGCTGGCTGGTCCACGCATTGAGACCGACCGTCGCGCAAACGGGATCTTGTTCCCTGCGTCTTTTGGGAGAGAGATGATCTTCAGTAGAGAGCCGTCAGGGTCAACCAGGAATCGCCGGAATTGTGCCCTGTTTGCGTGGCGCCAACTCTTGTTCACCGGGGCGATCCGGCTGGTTCCTGTGTTCACGGCCGTGCTCATATGCGCGATTAGCAAGGGAGTTCCAGGCTGGAGCCAGAATGCCGCCTCGGCTGGCCGGGGCGTGGTCTCGGCTTCCATTGATGCCCAGCCAGCCAAGCTGGTACCCGGAAACGAAGACACTGTCTTCGAGGCTGTCTTCGAAACCGGGGTTCCCGGCCCATGGCAGGGAATGGCTGTACGGCGCATTTCGTTTGAGGGCGTCGACGCCTCCTGGCTTGAGCCGCTCCCGGGCCATTTAGCCCAGGCCGAAGGTACGCCGCTCAACGCTGAGGATCTGCAGAAGAGTCTGCGCCAGCTCTTCGCCACCGGCTTGTATGAAACCATCGAGGTTGAGGCATCCGCCGTGGCGGACGGCGTGGCCCTGGTCTTTCGGGGTACGGCCCGCGCATTCATTGGAGTTGTCAGCGTGGATGGGGCCAGGGGCGCCACCATCAATACCCAGTTGAACCGCGCCAGCCAGCTCACCGCCGGCACCCGCTTTACGCCCGCCAAACTCAGCCAGGCCATCGAGCAGATGCGCCAGACGCTGGAGGACAACGGCTTCCATGAGCCGCAGATCGAACACACTCTGACGCCGCACCCTGAAGACCAGCTCATCGACATCGCGTTTCGCGTCACCAGTGGACCGCAGGCGCGCGTTGGCGCCGTTCAGGTCACCGGTGACTCCGGCATGAGCGCGGAAGAATTCCGCCACTATGCCCATCTCAGGACCGGCGCGCACGTGGATCACGACACCGTTAACCGTGCCTTGGCCGGAGTTCTGAAGCACTACCGGAGAGAGGAACGGCTGGAAGCAGAAATCAAGCTCGAATCCGGGAAGTATGACTCTGCAACCAAGCGAACCGACTTCCGTTTCTCCGCCAGCCAGGGCCCGCAGGTCAAAGTGCGGGTTCAGGGCGTCAGCATGAGCCGGGAACGCACCCGGCATGTGGTTCCGATCTACGAAGAGGGCACCGTCGATGAGGATTTGCTCAACGAAGGCAATCGGCGCGTGCGCGACTACTACCAGCGCCTGGGTTACTTCGATGTCAAAGTCGACCACCAGCAGCAATCAGCCGGTTCCGGGTCGAGTGCCGACCATGTGGAAATCCTATACAACGTGAGCCTGGGACCGCGCCGCCATGTGGACCGCGTCTCTGTGGAGGGAAATCACTATTTCAACTCCGCCGTCCTCGAACAATTGCTCAGCGTGCATGCCGCCGACACTTTCGACCGACACGGGACCTACAGCCAGGCTCTGGTCTCCGCGGATGTGGGAGCCCTGGAGGCCGTCTACAGGAACAATGGTTTTTCGAAGGTGAAGATCAAACCCGAGACCAGCACTCCTGAAACCAGCGCCGTGGATAACAGCGCTCCCACCGCCGCAATCCGGACGACGTATGCCGGAGAAAAAACACCTCCGCTCAGCGTGGTCTACCACATCGACGAAGGCCACCAGCAGCGCGTAGGCAGCGTCAGCATCGAAGCTGCGAGCGGTGCGGATGCGGCCAAGCTTACTCTTCTGCTCAACACCACCACCGGCCAGTTGCTTTCGCCCCGCAATCTGGCCGGAGACCGGGACGCGCTGGTAACTGACTATCTGAGCCGGGGTTTCGAGCATCCCCAGGTGGACGTGACCCAGCAAACCGAACACTCTGACCCCGACAATGTAGACGTGGTCTTCCACATCACTGAAGGTCAGCAGGTATTTGTGCGCAAGGTCCTGTTCACGGGGCTCCATTACACTCGCCCGCAGACGGTGGCGCGAGCCGTTAACATCCATGCCGGCGACCCGCTGGACCAGACCGCGCTCGTTGACACACAACGCAATCTTTACGAATTCGCTCTTTTCAACGAAGTCGACACCGCGGTTGAAAATCCCGCAGGCGGCGACACCAGGAAGACAGTGATGGTGCAGGCCGTGGAGGCACGGAGATGGGCCCTCACCTACGGCTTCGGCTTCGAGGCCCAGACCGGAACCCCGCAGTACAACTGCGGCGGCATCATCGCCAGCGGCGCCGTCTGCAATCCGGAAGGCAAGACCGGCGTCAGCCCTCGCGTGATCGCCGACATTACGCGCAACAACCTCTTCGGCCGCGAACAGTCGGCTTCTCTGCAAGGCACCTATGGCCTGCTGGAGCAGAAGGTGAACCTGCTCTTCCAGATTCCGCACTTCGATCGCAATCGCAACTTCGGTTTCAACCTTTCCGGCGGCTATGCCAACAGCCTGGATGTAAGCACCTATGTGGCTTCAAAGTTGGAGGCCGGCATGCGCTGGACAGAGCACTTCGACTCGCCAGGGTCTTTCCTGTCAAAAGCCAACACCATTGTTTATGAATTCAACTTCCGCCGCGTCAAGGTGCAGGCCAACAGCCTGCAGGTCGCACCCAGCGAAATTGCCCTGTTGGCCACTGCGGTGCGCGTTGGCGGCCCCGCGCTCACTTGGATCCGCGATACCCGCGATTCGGCCCTCGACGCGCACCGCGGCACGTACACCAGCTTTCAGGAGTTTCTATCCGACAAGTTTTTCGGCGCACAGGCTACGTTCAATCGTCTTGATCTGTCCAACTCCAGCTTTTGGAGCTTCGACAAGGGCCGCTTTGTGCTGGCCCGCAACACCCGCTACGGTGACGAGCGAGCTTTCGGCATTCCGGGAAGCGAGTTGATTCCGCTTCCGGAGCGGCTCTACGCCGGTGGCACCACTTCCCTGCGCGGATTCTCAATCAACGCCGCCGGACCTCGCGACCCTGAGACCGGCTATCCCGTCGGCGGCGCCGGGGCCCTCATCAACTCGACTGAGATGCGCTTGCCTCCGTCCATGCTTCCCTTCTTCGGCGATTCCCTCAGCTTGGTGCTCTTCCACGACATGGGCAACATATTTGCCAACGCATCCGACGCCTGGACCAGCGCGCTGCGGGTTCGCCAACCCGACCGCGACACCTGCAAGAATCCGGTTGTGCTGCCGCCAACCACTCCATCGAACTCAACCGGGCTGGAGGGGCCGTGCAGCTTCAACTACTTTTCTCACGCGCCAGGAGTTGGCTTGCGCTACCATACTCCCGCGGGGCCCATCCGTCTGGACTTCAGCTATAACCTGAATCCACCTATCTATCCGGTCTATTACAACTACTCTCTCAAGCAACCGGGGTCCGATCCTCACGTGGGCGAGGCAGGCCATTTCAACTTCTTCTTCAGCCTGGGGCAAACCTTCTGATGAGCAAACGGCTCCCAATCCGGCTTCAGAGCGCAAACGCATCCCCGATAGGCGGAGCGCAGGTGTGGTCTTGGGACCTCCCACGCTTGCGCCCGACCACCCCACGGACGAAGACCTGTCCGCGGGGACCCCGGCAAGTCGCAAGGATGGGACACCCGGCTGTTGCAGTAATACGGACGAAGGCGATCGGATCCATCTGCCTGTGGGCCCTGGTCTTGTGCCTAACAACGGCTGCACCAATCCAAATCGGTGCGCAACCGGCCCAGCCTGCTGGTCCGGTCGTGCTCGACCGCGTAGTCGCCGTGGTCAACAATCAGACCATCCTGGCCAGCGACATCGACGACGAAATTCGCCTCTCGGTGCTCGACCCCGGCCGAGGAGGCCTTGGCGTTCTGACACGCGCAAACGCGCTTGACCAGTTGATTGGCCGCGCACTCATTCAGCAACAGATCCGCCAGGAAGACCTGGAATCTTCCGCTCCGGCGCAGGCCGAGGTCGATGCGCGCCTCGGCGAAATTCGCAAGGAACTCCCTGCATGTGTCCGCCAGAATTGCGCTTCCGATGAGGGCTGGAAGGTATTTCTTGCCGCTCGCGGCCTTACTCAGGAACGTGTCGAGACCTATCTCCGTTACCGGCTTGAGATTCTTCGCTTCATCGAGCAGCGCTTCCGCCAGGGCATCAGCATTCTCCCCCAGGAGATTGCGACCTACTACAACGACACCCTCCTGCCCCAGTACGCCAAGGGCGAAGCCGTCCCAGCCCTCGACGAGGTTTCAGCGCGCATCGAGGAGATACTTCTCCAACAGCGCGTGAATTCGCTGTTTGACGACTGGCTCAGCAACCTGCGCAAGCAGGGCGACGTCGAGGTGCTCGATCCGACGCTCGAAGCTCCAGCGATTGCGCCCCCTCCAGCCCTCGCAAGAACTGCGACACCCGGCAGCGCGCCAATCGCCGGCCCGGGCGGCAGCGAAAAGGGAAGCCAATGAGCGAACCGGAATCCACGCTTCCCGTTGCGTCAGAGACGGCCCGTCCGCCGCGCCGGCGCTTGCGCCGTTTTCTCGTTCTTGCCGCATGCATCGGACTCTTCCTGATTGCCGCCCCGATTGTCCTGTATCTTTGGGCCAGTTCCAACTCAACTCAGAATCTCGTTCGCAGGCGCATGATCGCCAGGCTGGAGGAGTCTACCGGCGGGCGAGTACAGATTGCCTCATTTCACTGGCATCTGCTCAGCCTTGAAGCCGACGCGGGCGGATTCGTCCTTCACGGCAACGAAGCCCCTGGCGAAGCGCCCCTGGCCCAGACCGACCACCTGAGTGTTCGCCTGAGCCTGCTGGGATTGTGGAGCCCGCGCATCCTGCTCCGCGACCTGGAGATCACTCATCCGGTTCTCCACCTGATTGTCTACCCGGACGGCTCCACCAATGTGCCTCGCCCGCGCATTCACAGCCAGCCGGACAAACCGGTGCTCGATACGATCTTCAATCTGCAGGCGGGGCACGTGTCCGTCCAGCAATGCGTGCTGAATTTCGAAAATCGCGCATCGGAGTTCGACTTTCAAAATCGCTTCGCGCCGTGGGACTTCGACGTCCATAACCTTTCGGTTATGGTGCACTACATGCCGCCCAGAGGCAGCGACGCGGAAAGCTATCGCATCGAGACCGGCGCCACCGATGTAAGCTCATTCCGAGACAAGGAAAAGCCGACCCTCGGCTCAATGCAGGCGACGCTGGACCTGACCCGCACGGCAGCCTACCTTCGCTCCTTGCGCATTACTTCCAAGTTTGCCGGCGGCAAGGGGCAGCGGGAAGAAGACCACACAATTGAACTCTCCGGCGTGCTGCGGAACCTTGCTCAACCAACATGGCAGGCCAGAACCACGGGCGAACTCGACATGCGGTTGCTCGATCCAGGATTGGGTTTCCCATTTGCTCCGCAAGGCATTGCCCATCTTGACCTCGACAGTGCAGGAGAAGCGAGTGAGTTCAGAACCGACGGCCACATTCACATAGACAACGGCGCCTACATCGCACCTGGCATCGTAGCCACAGGCCTGGAGGTCGATACCCACGTCCACGCCGATCCCCGGCAGCTACTCCTCACCCGGACGGTTGCCCACCTGCGTCAGGGCGGACTGGCCGAAGGCGAAATCTCGATCACTCCATGGCTGCCGGCCAACCCGACAGCCGCCGCATTCGAGCGCTCTGGAATGAACAGCGTTCGCGCCACCGGGCCTCTGCCCGCACGAGGGCCTCGGCCAACTTCACCCGACATCATTACCGTTCCAGTCAATGGCAAAGTCAAGGCCCGTTTCAAAGACGTCGCTCTCGACACGATTCTCGACATTGTGAGCGAGGCGCCATTTCAGCGTCTCGGTCTGGATACCCGGGTCACCGGCACGGCCACCGCCAACTGGCAAAAAGGCGATCAGCAAACCGTGGTCGTGGCCGCAGCGCTGAGCTTGAGTCCCTCCGCATCGGGCGTACAGGGTGAAGTTCCCGCCACAGGGTCAGTCGATGCGACCTACACGCAGACCGACGGCGCGGTCGATCTCCGCAGGCTCGACCTGCACACCCCCGCCAGCGAGATTCAGGCCAGCGGCCATTTGGGAGCGTATCCTCTCACCAGCCCGTCTGGGCTGACTGTCGACTTCCATTCCCACAACCTGGGCGAATTCGATACCATCCTCCGCGACTTGGGCCTCAACCGTTACGGGAAGTCGGGCGCCGCCGCGCTGCCAGTGACTCTCGCGGGCCAAGGCGATTTCCATGGCTCCTGGGGCGGTTCGATCGTAGATCCCCATATCGCCGGCACCGCCAAAGCCACGCTGCTGGAAATTGAGATGATCCCGGTCACGGCGCCCGCGTTGACAGCCGGCGTCGCGCCGGCTGCGCAGCCTCAGCCCAGCCAGGACGTCCAGCCAAAGTTCGTCCACTGGGATTCGGTCGAAGCTACTGGGAGCTACACGGCCGAACGCATCGTAATTCAACACGCCCTTTTGCACCGCGGCCCGGCTGAAATCGGCTTAGACGGCACGCTCGACGCCACACCGCCCGTCACGCGCCAGGCGGAGCCCGAATTCAACTTGAGCTCCAACCTGCACATGCACATTCACGCAGTCAAAGTCGGCCTCGACGATCTGCTGCCGCTGACCGGACAAAGCCTGCCCCTCACTGGCACGCTCGAAGCTCAACTGCAGGCCAGCGGCCCAATCCGCGCCCTCGACGGCTCTGGCTGGCTCGAGCTGGTCGGCGCAACTGTCTACGGTGAACCGATCACTCACCTTCGCGCCCAGGGACTGTTCAGCAATCAACTCCTCAAGATCAGCTCCGCCAGTGCTGTGGCGCCCGCCGGCAATCTCGCCGCCAACGGCAGCTATGACCTCAAGTCTCGCCACTTCCAGATTGACGCCAAAGGCTCCGGTATCGACATTGCGAAAATTGACAGCGTTCGTCGCCAGGATCTTGGGGCAACCGGCACGCTGGGCTTTTCCGTCGCCGGTTCAGGAACCCTTGAAGATCCGCGCCTGGAAGCCCACGCCACGCTGAGCGGCCTGGCGCTGGGGGGTGAATCTCTCGGTGCGCTGGTCTTTGCCGGTCACACCGCTAACCGCTCCGCCACGTATGACGCAACCACCCGTCTGGAAGGCGCTAAAGTGGACCTCAACGGCCAGACCGCGCTCACCGGCGACTACGCCACCCAGGCGAGGCTCGAGGTTTCCGACTTCGACATCGGCGGACTGCTGAAGGCGGCCCACATGCAAGGGCTCAACGGCGAGTCCGCGTTGGCCGGCACAGTCACTGTCGAGGGTCCGCTGGCACACCCACTCGAAATGCGCGGCGAGGCCCGCCTGCAGCAACTGGCCGCAACCATTGCCGGCGTCCACCTGGTGAGCCAGGGCGGCGTTCATGCCACGCTGGCTAATGGCCGCATCAATTTGGACCCACTGCACGTGACCGGGGAAGACACCGACATGCAGGCGCAGGGCAGCCTTATGCTCAAAGACAACCAGCGCCTGGACTTTGCCGCAAATGGCTCCGTCAACCTCAAACTGGCCGAGACCATCGACCCGGACCTGACCGCGAGTGGGACCAGCACCTTCCAGGTTGAAGCGCATGGCCCTCTGAAGAACCCCGGATTGCAGGGGCGCATCGACTTCCAGAATGGTTCACTTTCACTTGAGGATGTGCCCAACGGCCTCAGTCAGCTGCACGGCACCCTGGAGTTCAACCAGAATCGCCTGGAGGTCAAATCTTTGACCGCTCTGAGCGGCGGCGGGCTGTTGAGCGTGGGCGGTTATCTGGCTTACCAGCATGGCATTTTCGCCGACCTCTCGGTCACCGGCAAGGGCGTTCGCATCCGCTATCCGGAGGGCGTGAGTTCCCTTGCCGATACCACGCTTCACCTGCAAGGCTCGCAAAGCAACCTGCTGCTTTCCGGCGACGTGCTCATCACCCGTTTCTCCGTCAGCCCCGACCTGGACATCGCCGCCCTGGCCGCACAGGCCAACGCCATTCAGACTGTCGCGCCCCCCGACGCTCCCTCCAATCACATTCGGCTCGACGTTCATGTGGCCTCGTCTCCGCAGTTGAACTTCCAGAACGCGTTCGCCAAGCTGGCCGGAAACGTAGACCTGCGCCTGCGCGGCACCATCGCCTCGCCTTCGCTGCTGGGCCGTGTCTCCATCACCGAAGGCAGCGCCATCATCGCGGGCACACGCTATGACCTGCAGCGTGGCGACGTCTTCTTCACCAACCCGGTGCGTATCGAGCCCTCCATCGACCTCAACGCGACAGCTCGCGTCGAGGACTACGACATCACTCTCGGCATCCACGGCACTCCCGAGAAGCCGGCCGTTACCTGGCGCAGCGATCCGCCGCTGCCTGAAGCCGACGTTGTGGCCCTGCTGGCCCTTGGCCGCACAGAGAATCAGCAGCGCCTCTACACCCAGCAACAGGAGCAGTCGGTAGCCAATCCCACCACCGATGCACTGCTCGGCGGCGCACTCAATGCCACCGTAAGCAGCCGGGTGCAGAAGCTGTTCGGAGCCGGTTCGGTGAAGGTAGACCCCAACTACATTGGCGTGCTGGGCAACTCAACTTCCCGCATCACCGTCGAGGAACAGTTGGGCAGAAACGTGACACTGACCTACGCCACCGATGTCGATACCACAGGCCAGCAGTTGTTGCAGGCTGAAATCGCCATCAACCGTCACGTCTCCGTGCTCGTGGCCCGTGACGAATCCGGGGTCTTCTCCATGGTGGTGAAAGCCACCCGGCGTTATCGATGAAGCTACGAGAAAGCCGGCCGTTAACCCTGGCTTTCGGAGTAACCGGGTATCTTCCGATACCCTGAAGTTATCCATTTGTCTGATTGAACTTAGACGGCATATCGGCTGGAGGGATTACATTCTGCCCGCAAAAGACTTAGAAACTCCGCCTGACTTGTACTACATACAAAAGGCGGAACTTTTGGCGATCATTAGTGTCTATTAAAGTGCAGGTCGTGCAGGAACGCATCTTCCAGCAAGTTCCTGCATCCAACAATTGGGTTGAGACGTAGTTACCAAGGAGGATTTCAAAAAATGACAACGACGATGCGTACAAACAGAACTGCCCTGTTGGCGGTCACGCTCGCGGGAGCCCTCCTGAGCCTTCCCCAGATTAGTCTGGCAGCTCCAGGCTCCGGCGCCACCGCGCAGGCGCAAGCAACCAACCCGGGGGCCAGCGACGCAGCTGCCCGCCTCGACAAAAAGCAATTCCACAACGTAACCGTCAGCGTGGATAACGGCATAGCTACGCTCTCCGGCACCGTCGATCTTTATGAGTACAAGCTCGACGCCGACAAGCGCATGCACAAGGCCAAGGGAGTTACCGCGGTCCGCAACGAGATTGAAGTTGCCGGCCCCAATGTTCCCGACGCCGAGTTACAGGCCAAACTGGTGGAGAAGCTGACTTATGATCGCGTCGGCTACGGGAACGTCTTCAATGCCATCAGCGTAAGCGTTCAGAACGGAGCTGTATCGCTCGGCGGCCACGCCCGGACGCCGGTCGACAAAGACTCCGCACTGGCGCTGGTCAGCACTTATCCTGGAGTTAAGGACGTGAACGACGAAATTCAGGTCGATCCCGTCTCCATGATGGACGACCAAACCCGCATGGCTGTTGCGCGCGCCGTATACGGCTACCCATCCTTAAACAGGTACGCCATTGACCCCGCCAAGACGATCCGCATATCGGTGCAGAATGGCAACGTCGAGCTCTATGGCGTGGTCGACTCTCAGGCGGACAAGGAAACAGCTTTCCTCCGCGCCAACGGCGTCCCTGGAGTCTTCAGCGTGAAGAACTACCTGCAGGTCGCCAATCAGCCTGCCGAATCGCAAAAGCAGGCTGCGGTCCAATAACAGTTACACAACTGAAGCGGCCTCGCCGGATATCCTCCGTCGAGGCCGTTTCTTTTTTGACGAGCACATCAAGAGCCGGCTCCCATGATCGCGGCTTGTTTGTCTTTTCCGCAATGTTGGGAAAGTACGGAACTCACTCTGCCCGCAACGCCTCCGTCGGATTCACTGATGCGGCGCGGCGCGCGGGGAGAAAACTTGCCATCAGCGCGGAAAAGCCGAGCACCAAGGCCACGCCAATCAGCGTCTCTGCATCCCACGCCTGCACACCGAACAACAGCTTCCGCATCAACATCGCCGCGCCAACTGATCCAGCCAGCCCCACCGCCACGCCCACAACAATCAACCGCCCCGCCTCCTTGAGGATGAGCCCATACACCGAACCACGCTGCGCTCCAAGCGCCATGCGCACGCCGATCTCCCTTGTCCGCTGGCTCACCGAGTATGCGATCACTCCGTACAAGCCGACCACGCCAAGCAGCAACGCCATCGCCGCGAACCCGCCCACCAGCCACGCCGAAGAGCGGTGAAGATAGGTCGACGGCGCATCGTGGATTTTTTGTCCCATGGTGATCGGATCGTAGATCGCCATCTCTGGATCGATCTGGTGAATTGTGGCGGACACACTCGGCAGGATCGCTGTCTCGTCCTGCGCGGTGCGTACCAGCACCGCAAAATAGCTTGACGGGTCCTGGTTGAATGGACGATAAATCGCCCCTCGGGGCGCAGCGTCCAATTGTCCTTCCTGAATGTCGCTGACGACTCCCACAATGAGCATCCGCGTTTTCTCGGTTTCATCGAATGCGATCTGTTTGCCGACTGGGTCTTCGCCGGGGAAGTATTGCCTCGCAAGCGCCTGATTGACAATCACTACGTGAGGCTTCGACGAATCTTCATCGTCGGTGAAGTAGCGGCCGCCGATCAATCGAGTCTGCAGCGTCGGCATGTAGCCGGCACTCACGGAACGAATCGCGACCTCATTATGCTCACCGTGATAAGGGCGGCCCACGATTAGAAAATCAGTCGTATTGTCGCCGTCTTCGATGGGCAATTTGGTGGTCAGACCCACCGATCGTACGCCAGGCAGGCCTTGAACACGGCGTACGATCTCACGGCCGAGCGCAACCTGCTGCTCGTCTTTGTCATACTTCCCGCTCTCGCCTGCAATGCGAAGCGTCGCAATGTGATCCGGCTGAATGCCAATGTCCATGTGCAGCAACCGGTAAAAGCTCTTGCCCAGCAGCCCGGCCCCGGCGAGCAGCACCATGGCCGTCGCCAGCTCGATTACCACAAGATTCACACCAAATCTGCGCCACACAATTCCCGCCGCACCACGCCCACCCTGGGATAGGCCTTCGCTAATCTGGGCAAACTTAAGCCGTGACATCGGCGTAAGAGCGAACAGACAGCCGGACAATACCGCCAGAACGCCAGCGAATACACCAACGCGTCCATTCAACCCCAGGCCCTGCAAATACGGCATGCTGGCCAGCATGTCTCTGGGCATAAGTGCGTCAAGCAGGCGCATGGCTTCAACAGCGGCGGCCATGCCGAGCGCGCCGCCGATGGCGGCAAGAAGCAAACCCTCTGTCACAAACTGACGCGCCAGCCGTTTGGGCGAAGCGCCCAATGCGCCACGCACCGCCATCTCACGTTTGCGGCTCTCGGAGCGAACCAGCAGTAAACTCGCAACGTTGACGCAGGCAATCAGCAACAACAATCCCGCTCCACTCAGTAACACAATCAGGATGGGACGAATATCTCCCACGATCACGTCTGGCAGGGGCAGCATGTTGGCCGCTTGATCGCGATTCGTATCCGGATACTGCTTCTCCAACTGTTGCGCGATGGTCTTGATGTCTGCGAATGCCGTTGCGAAGCTTACTCCATCCTTGAGCCGGGCAATGCCAAAGAGGCTATGGCAACCGCGGCACCAGCCGGTGGGTTTATTGATCGCCCAAAAATCCGCAGGCTCGGCAGGCGCAAAGCTGAAGTCCCGGGGCAGCACTCCGATGATGACGTAAGGATCGTTGTCAAGGACTACCGTCTGTCCCAGCACATTCGGATTGCCGCCATATCTTTTCTGCCATGCAGAATAGCTAAGCAGCGTGGTGCGTTGGTGCTCCGGCTTATCCTCGCCGTAATAGAAGTCGCGCCCTAGGACCGGACTCACGCCAAGAGTCTTGAAGAATCCGTCGCTGACCCGGGCGCCGTCGGCCTGGAGCAAACCCTCCGACGTCTTCTGCATCATTCCACCACGTTCGTAAACATTAAGCGAGCTGAATACCTTGTTCTCGCGCTTCCAGTCGAGATAGTCGGGATAGGAAAGATGAAACTTCGGACCAATGGGAATGCTCTCATAAAGAACCGCCAGCCGCGACGAGTCCATGTAGGGCAAAGGCTTGATCAGCGCCGCATCCACAAACGCAAAGATAGCCACGCTCGAAGCGATGCCGAGAGCCAGGATCAGAATGGCAGTCGCGGCGAATCCAGGGTTTTTGCGTAGTTGCCGGATTGCGAAGCGAATGTCCTGGCCTACAGACTCAAAGCTGAATCCGACCACTTCGTGGCTCTTCTCCTTGGCCCGCGTCGCATTGCCAAATTGCCGCATCGCCGCATAGTGCGCGGCCACGGGCGTCATCCCGCCGGCGATGAGTTCTTTCTCCGCCTGCTCGCGATGAAACGCCATCTCTTCGTCGAGATCAGCGCTAAGCCGATGGCGCTGGAACAAGAGCACGAGCTTCTTCATAAAACGGATCACCGGATTCATCTACGCCTCCTACGCGTCCTGCAACACGCGGCCGATGGCCGCGATCATCTGGTCAAACTGCGTCAGCTCAATCCCCAATTGCTTTCGTCCCGCCGCCGTCAGCGTGTAGAACCGCGCGCGCCGGTTGGTCTCCGTCATCTTCCACTCCGCCTTGACCCAGCCCTGCAACAGCAGCCGCTGCAGCGCTGGATAAAGCGAGCCTTCTTCCACCGTCAGCACATCGTCGGAGAGGCGTTTGATCGACAGCGCAATCCCATAGCCGTGCAACGGCGCGCGCTGCAGAGTCTTCAGGATAAGCATGTCGAGAGTTCCGGGCAATAGATCGGGTTTCTTGGCCATAGATGTATATATAGATTATCTACGGGTAGGGAGTCAATGGAAATCTTCCAGACGATTCTCCTCAGGTGGAAAGCGGGATTTCGAATTCATTTCAAAGGGCGCGATGGAAACGAAAAGCGCGCGAGGGATGTAGGTCGAGTCGAGATGTGGCGCGGTGGTTTAGGTCTGGCCTATCTGTATCCGGCCCTTTCGGTTGCCGGTGCCTCATTATCCTGACCCTGCTCCGTTTCCACATCCCGCTCATCAAACCGGACA
>Ga0182024_10005364_pt1 | contig 28790 bp, 24 predicted proteins | sample P32metaG_FD_120480 | JGI IMG/M metagenome (GOLD analysis project Ga0182024, IMG submission 120480) | Permafrost microbial communities from Stordalen Mire, Sweden - P3-2 metaG (Illumina Assembly) | ecosystem: Environmental > Terrestrial > Soil > Wetlands > Permafrost | place: Sweden: Stordalen...
TCAAACATGGAGGATGTCATTGCACCCAGAGACCTGCTGGAGATCTCTCTGACCATCAGGGACTTCCTGGGCAAGGCGCCCAAACCCGTCGTGATGCTCCAAGGGATCGACTATCTCGCGAGGTGCAATGGGTTCACACCCGTCCTCAGATTGATCCAGGGGCTAAGCGAGACTAACGCGACCAAGCGCGGGGTCCTGCTACTGCCCGTTACTCCAAAGAGCCTAGAGGACAAGGATGCGGCCCTGCTCGCCTCCGAGACGACCCCGATGCCGGCGGCCGTAGGATAATGAGAGTCGGTAGAGCGCAAACGCCATCGACCGCCAGCTAGAATCTGATACGGGCTTCTCTTGCTCATAGTGAGCGTGGCAGCACCTAATCGTAACATCGTCTGGCGCGCCCCCGCCCGAAATGACGCGCGGAATAGCTTGCAGGGTGCGGTCGGGCCCCAGGATTTGAGCAGCTAATTCGACGGCCCTGGCTGTAAATGGGAGCATAAGCCCAGAATGCGCTGCGACAAATCGCTGTCAGCGAAATCAATCTATCCAGACGTCTCTAAACCCAAATAGCCCCTTAAACGGTTGGGACATCATCGCCGCAGCGCCAAGGGTGTAACGGAGTGTGATATGGACTGCTAAGGAGATGATGGAGGCGTTTCGTCCGCTTAAGTCTTGTAAAAATGGCCTACTATTTTTCCGAACTTCGTAGTATTCATGTCAACAGACGCAAAGTCGGGAGCAAAAAGCGGCGCCCTGAAGTCGGCGGTCGGGTCCATAACCAGGACCCGTATCCTGGTCTCCGCGGCTGCGATGGGCGTCGGAGCCGTCTCGCTCGCCGCCACTATGGTGATGGTGCCTGCGATTGACAGCGCCATGGCGGCTCTCGGAGTGTTCGCCGTCCAGAACCCGATCCCTCTGGTGATAATGAGCCTCTTCGCGCTGGGCCACTCCCCGGTTGGGGGGCTGTTCGTCAAACCCAAGACAGGCGCCCAGAGATGGGTCGCGTGCGCAAAGTGCAACAGGATGTTCAGAGACCAGGGAGAGGTTGAGAGACACAGCGCGGGCTACCACGTGTAAAGGATTCCTCGCATGGAGAACTAGCGTAACGTTGCGATTCGAGTTTTTTTTGGGGGGGTTTACGTCGTGACAAGGATGGGCAAAGGGGTCTTGAAGCATCAAAAGAAGGTTAGGGCGTTAGAGCAAGTGGTGTCAGTCCACGTCAATCAGCTGAATAGAGCCGCCCTGTATCCTCGGTCACATCACTAGAGTTTCGTAACCGTAACGTCCGACGGTTCACGAGGTGCAGGATTGGGCGGGCGTGCGTATGCGGGAATGAGCCGAGTATCGCTCTTGTTTAAATATCAATGGCAGGCGTTAGAAATTAGTGGAAACGTGACCCAGGGGCGTCACATCTGCTAGCTAGGCGCATCGGATAACGTGCCAGTGCTGGACGCTGTAGTGGTCTACAACATCTTCGGCCTCAATTTCGAGGCGGTTTCGGCACTGGTAAGGGTGGTGGTCACGCCAATAATCATCTACCTTACCATTCGGATTCCGTTCAAGAGGACATACCACTGGATGTTCATGATCCTAAGCCTGGTCTTCCTCTTGATGGCGTCGGCGGTGGTTTGGTATGAATTATCTCCCGATGCCGCTACCGCATACGCGCGGGTGTGGTTGCTCGATGTGTGGCAAACGCGTCTTCAAGCCGTACTGATTTTTCAATTCGTGGTCTATTTCATCGCTCGCAAGTCGAACCTGTGGCAGAAGCTCGTCATAATCGGAGGGTACGCATACGTGATAGCAACGGTGGAGTTGCCACTCGCCATCGATCCATCTTTCATTACCGGGCCATCCGTCCTGTCCTCATTGGGGTGGAACTCAGTTCCGGGGACGAGCGACCAGTACTTGCGCCCCTATGGCATAGACATCTTCACTACGGTCGTGGCCGTCCTTATCTTCTCGCTGTTAATCCTGCACTACCGCTCCGAGAAGTCGCCTCTCGTGAGAGGCCAGACCAAGTACCTCATTCTCGGAATTGGCTTTTTCGTCGCTAGTGCCTTCGCGGTTGCCATCTCCAGAGATTTGGGAGCGGCTACCCTACCAAACCCCCAGCAGTTCCTGGCCGCCATCGGGGACTTCATCCTCCTGCTGGGGCTAAGGAAGAAAGGATTCTATTCGGTCGTGCCGGTCGCGGAGGCGGCGACATCGCCGGTTCCGATACTGTACCCTCTGGAAGAGGGGCGCTCATACCTGGCCCACGACGCGAAGACATCAATTGAAGCCTTCACCAACCTGGTCCGGAACGGTCGCGAAGGCCTGTTGATTACAAGGACGTTCCCAGACGATGCGAGAAAAGAAAGCGGTCTTGAGACCACGCCTATCCGCTGGCTTGCGGAATCTAAGAGACAGGATGCCGTATCCCCGACGGACCTGCTGGGACTTTCCATCACCGTAAAGGACTTTCTGCAAAAGGCGAAGAAACCGGTAGTGATGCTTCATGGCATCGAGTATCTCACCACGATCAATGGGTTCCAGCCCATCCTCAGGTTGATACAGGGTGTCAGCGACGCAAATGCCGAGAGTCGCGGAATTGTGCTCCTACCCGTCCTTCCGAAAAGTCTTGACGAGAAGGAGGAAGCACTTCTTGCATCAGAGACGACGCCTCTTCCCGCACCTGCGGCCAGCAACAAGTGACCTGGGCGGCGAGTTACCTTCTACATCATTGCAGCAGTGAAGCGGCTGATTACCTTCCGGATTGCGACAAGCGCCGCGCTCTTGAGGAATGGCGCCCCGCTTAAATATCCGAAGGACGGTTTAATCATAAGCGGAAACAGTGGCTCAAGAGTCCAGGTCCCTGCTCGCCAGGCGTGCCGTATAGCGTGGCATTTATCGATGCAGCGGTCACCTGCCGGTCATGCGGTCTTAACGTCTCGGCAATCCTCGCATTGCTGAAGACTCTGGTCACACCCGCGATGATCTTTCCTGCTATCCGGATTCCGTTCAGGAAGAAGCATGATTCGGCCACGTCGGCGACGGATTCGGCGCCGGTCGAATCGCCTCCAAAGTATGCCCTGGAGGACGGTCGCTGCTACCTGGCCCACGACGTGAAGGGTGCCTTCGAAGCGTTCTCCGAACTCGTACGGAGAGGGCACGACGGTTTCTTGATCACGAGCATCTTCCCCGAGGATGTACGAAAGGACTACGGCCTCCTGACCACGCCCATCCGATGGCTGGCGGAATCAACCATAGAGAATGTGATAGCACCCGGAGACCTGCTGGAGATCTCTCTGACCGTCAAGGACTTCCTGGCTAAGACGCCCAAGCCCGTCGTGATGCTCCAAGGGATCGACTATCTCGCGAGGTACAATGGGTTCACACCCGTCCTCAGATTGATTCAGGGACTTAGCGAGGCCAACGCGACCAAGCGTGGGGTTCTGCTGCTGCCCGTTACTCCAAAGAGCCTGGAGGACAAGGATGCGGCCCTGCTCGCCTCCGAGACGACACCGATGCCGACGCCAACCAAATCTTAGGCGAGCGATGTCACCGGCGTCCAGTTTCTCTCGTTGATTCGGCGGATAAGCCGTCACTATCTGCGCAAGAAGCCGCACTCCGGTTAAATAGTGAATAGACGAATTAGTCTGCAGCGGAAAAAGTGATCAGGGGCATCACATCTGCCAGCAAGGCGCACCAGATAACATGATGGCAGCAGATGCGGTAGACGTATACCGCATATCGGGCCTCAGTCTCGATGCGCTTTTTCCGCTGTTCAGAATCTTTGTCACAAGCGCGGTCATCATCCTTACGCTCCGGATCCCGTTCAAGAGGAAGCAGCACTGGGCGTTCCTCGCCCTCAACGTGGCCTTCCTTTGGGGCTCTGTTTTTTCGTTCCTAGCCCAATCGACTTCTAATGCCGCGACAGCCTTAGGCTGGTATCAGCCGTTTAATTTTCTCGGCAGTAGCACCGTTCAGGTCTTACTAATCTACCAATTTGTGCTGTACTTCGTCGCCCCAAGGATGAGTAGGTGGCAAAAGTATGTTCTAATCGGAGGTTACGCATTCGCGGCGGTAACCGTATGGGTGCCGGCCCTGATCAATCCAACCTTCCTCAATACAACGCCACACCTCAATCAGTTTGGATGGACCGTCGGTCCGGGGACGAGCGCCGCTTACTTGGTTCCCTCTGGAATCAATGTCTATTTCACGGCCATGTCTGTCCTCGTCTTCTATCTACTGTTCCGAAACTACTTCTCCGAAAAGTCGCCCCTGATACGGGGTCAGACGAAGTACATCATCGTCGCAACGATCCTCGTCATAGCCGGTGCCTACCAGCACTATATCGCCTCATATACGGGCGGCAACAATATTCCTACCCTCTCGAATCTCCTCGCTGCCCCCGGCGATTACATCTTGTTGCTGGGATTGAGAAAGAAAGGATTCTACTCGGTCACCCCGGTCGCGGAGACAGCGAAAGGAACTACAGCCGTCACATACCTACTGGAGGAATCGCGCTCCTATCTGGCTCACGACACAAAGGCCTCCTTCGAGGCCTTCGCTAGCCTCGTCCGGAATGGTCACGAGGGTCTTTCGATAACGAGGATTTTCCCCGATCAGGTACGGAAGGACTACGGGATCCAGACTACGCCGATCCGCTGGCTCGCCGAAGCAAAAGGCCAAGAGGCGATACCGCCTGGAGATCTGCTGGGTCTCTCCCTCACCGTCAAGGATTTCCTACAAAAGGCGACGAGACCCGTGGTGATGCTCCAAGGCATAGAGTACCTTACGACTTACAACGGCTTTACCCCCATCCTCAAGCTGGTGCAGGGTCTGACCGAAGCAAACGCCGAGAACAAGGGAATCCTGCTACTGCCAATCGTTCCGAAGAGCCTTGATGAGAAGGATGAGGCGCTCCTGGTCGCCGATACGAATCCGCTTCCCTCGCCGATCGTCTAGTCGTGACCAGCGCCGGCAGACGGTTAAATATTGACCTGAGCAGTTGGTCCGCAGCGGAAACAGAGATAGTGTCAGATCTGCTACCCGGGCTCGTCGAATAGCGTGATAGTGCCGGACGCAGTGGTCGTATACCGCATATTCGGCCTCAGCCTCGATGCGATCTTCGCCCTGTTCAGGATCCCAGTAACTGTAGCCATCATCATCCTTACCCTCCGCATCCAGTTCAAAAGGAAGTACCACTGGGCCTTTCTGGCCTGGAACTTTTCTTTCCTCTGGGCCGTAAGCTTTGCGTTCTTAGCTCAGGCGAGCACGAATGCCGCGACGGCCCAAGGCTGGTATCACATCTTCGATCCTCTTGGCCAACCCGCTATTACGGTCCTATTCGCCTATCAATTCGTTATCTACTTCATCAGTCAAAACCCGGGTAAATGGCAAAAGTATCTTCTTGTCGGAGGGTATCTGTGGACGGCGGCCACGGTGTGGGTGCCCAGCGTCATCGATCCAAACTTCCTCAGTACAATACCCAACCTCACCCAGTTTGGTTGGACCAATGGTCCGGGGACGAACGCCGCTTACCTGGTTCCTGACGGCATAGACTATTACTTCTCGAGCATGGTGATCATCATCTTCTACCTCCTGTTCCGACACTACCGCTCAGAGAAGTCGCTTCTGAAGAAAGGACAGACCAAATACGTAATCGTCGGAATGTTCTTTATTTTCATCGGTACATACCAGCATTACCTCGCCTCGTATTCGGGCATCAAAAACGTCCCGATCTTCCAGAACCTCATCTCAGCCCCAGGCGATCTTCTCTCACTCTTCGGGCTGAGAAGGAAGGGGTTCTACTCGGTCGCCCCCATAGCGGAGACAGCGACAGTCATGGCGCCCGTCAGGTATCCTCTGGAAGAGGCTCACTCCTACCTGGCGCAGGACCCGAAGGCCGCCTTCGAGGGCTTCTCCGAGCTCGTGCGGAGCGGACGCGAGGGTCTCCTAATTACGAGGACGTTCCCCGACGCCGTCCGGAAGGACTACGGCATCCAGACCACCCCGATCCGCTGGCTCGCAGAATCCAAGGGGCCGGACGCGATACCGCCCGAAGACCTACTGGGACTGTCCACCATGGTCAAGGACTTCTTTGACAAGGCGACGAGACCCGTCGTTATGCTCCACGGAATCGACTACCTCACCACATACAATGGGTTCACTCCGATACTGAAATTGATCAACGGGCTGAGCGAATCGAATGCTGAAAAAAGAGGAATCTTGATCCTCCCCGTCCTTCCGGACACCCTGAACAAGCAGGATGAGATCCTCCTTGCCTCCGAGACCACTCCGATGCCTATGCCCGCCGGAGCGTAGCAGTTGGTCGAACCGGACATCATCGGGCGTCATATGCGGGAACTGCGTCGGGAAATTAGCTCTAATCTCATCCTGAGGGGAAACTCTGAATTCGATTGACGTCCACTGCGCCCCCGGCTTTGCCGACGCACTGGGTCAGCTGGCGGAGCACAGCGAGGAAATAGGTCAAGGGCACCGCATTCGACATTCCTGGCTCTGAATCGCAGAATGCGCCCAGAATGAGCTGCAGTAAATTACTGCTAAAGTAATGCTTCTACCTAGACATCCCTGAGGGCTTTCTGCAACTGAAACAGCAGTAATAGCATCATTACGGCGCTAACGATGTAACAGGGTATGATATGCACTGATATGGCGACAATAGAGGCGTTTTACTAGCTTGGCGGTTAGAAAAATGGCCTACTATTTTTCCGAACATCACTGTATTCATGTCAACAAACGTAAGGGCGGAGTCAAAGAACAGCGGAATGAAGGCTCTGCTCGGAGCCGTAACCAGGACCCGCGTCTTGGTCTCTGCGGGAGCGATGGGCGTCGGAGCTGTCTCGTTGTCTATGGTGCCTGCGATGACGAACGCCGTCGTGGCGCTCGGCGGGTTCGCCGTGCACAACCCGATCCTGCTCGGGGCAGTCGCCCTCTTCGCAATAGGCCAGTCGGTCCCATTCGCATCGAGGGACGACAAGGCAGGGAAAAACAGTGGTGCGGCCTGGGTAGCATGCGGAAAGTGCAACCGGGCATTCAGGGACCGGGCAGAAGTAGAGAGACACAGCGCAGGCTATCACGTGTAACAGGCGTCAGTCGCACCAGTGATCAGATTGGCTATCACTCATCTGAAATGCCCGAAGTGTTCGGGTGCGTTCGACTACAGAATGACATGGCTTTCATGGATCGTTCACGGCTATGGTCGGATAATTACCTCAGACGGGAAAGAGCGCGCGACCTCAGTCATCCAGGAGTGGAACAGGCATAAGATACACTGCCCGTACTGTAACGAGAGTTCATGGTATCAAGTGAACCTAAGGTAGCTCACGCCCGTTATTCTTCAGAAGGATTTGTTAGCAAAAGGCGGCGGGGCAGGTGAGGCATTGCCTTGGACGAAGGCTGCCCCTGAACAAATCCGTTGACTACACGACGATGTCGCTGCCCTCGACCACACCGTAGACCAAGCGAGTAGTCGCAAACATGAGCCTGACCTGCTCGTCAAACACCAGACTGTGGGTTCTCTGCCCTCCTCCATGAAACAGCGATGCGATGAACCTCCTGACGCTCCTCAACTCGTCCCGACCGGTGGTCGCCCTGGTGGACCCTCTCCTAGAGCACTCCTCGGTGACAGAGGCCGAAGATGCCAACAGCTCTTTTGAGATTCTCCTGAATTCCTCCTCGAACTCTTTTATCCTGTCCTCCGCCGTTCTCAGTTGTATCTCGTTCGCGCTCAATATCGGCTTATACAGGCCTATCTCGAAGGTCTCATCGCTGACGAGCGACAGCAGTGTCTCGTGAAAATTCGTCGCGCTCTCGTAGGTGCCCCGAATCCTTGATATCGCTCCATCCACTGTCTCGATAAGCCTCTTGATGCGATCGGTATCCTGCACGAGCGACGCCATCTCCTCTTCCGATAACTTCGCAAGCTTGCTCTTCGTGAGAGAGTTGGTGGAAGGTGCGAGCCTGATCGACTTTAGCCCCAGCGCTGCCTCCTCAAGGACCTCCGTAATGTAGCCAGTCCACGCCTGATATAGGAACAATCCTCCAAGCCAAACCGTGGCGCCCTCGATTTTTTCGGTCCTCCCGACGAAGACGAGCCTGCTCTTCACGGGTTCGATGAACGCTGTAACCTGAAAGACCTCGGGCCTCTGGTGGACCTCTCTGAACTCGTGCTCGAGCTCGGAGGAGAACCGCGCGATCGCGTCCATCCCCAAGACAGTATGCTTCTTGAAGTGCTCGAGTTCGCCGCCAAGGTCAGTAACCCCCAAGTCCTCCGCGATCGAGCTTGAGAATATCTCTCGCCTGATTCTCCCATAGTCTTCTGGGGACAGCTCCAGAGTCCAGACCGTACCGAAGGCCGAGCACAAGAGGTACCTAACGAGATCATCCTGCCTCTCGATGAAATTCGTCGCGGCGGAGACGGCGTCCTTCCTCTGAAAGGAAGGAAATTGATTGGCAAGAAGGGCCAAGTTCTCGGACATCCACTTGTGCGTCGCTGAAGCTTCCCCCGATCTCAGGTTCGGGCGCTTGGTGAGGAACTCTTGGTGCGCCATCCTGAAGGTCTTCTCGATATCGAGCATCCGACGTCTGGTCATTTCGAGGCTCTCATCGGCCTTTCCCAGGCTGAGCGCGGCAACGCAGAGCGGGGGCTCCAAGGTCACCGAGAAGGAACGAGTGAACTTGCGCGCTGCTCTCCTCGTCTCTCGAACGAGCGCCTCGGCTCGCTGCCGCTGGAGAAAAGTAGGGAGCGGAAGGAAGACAGACACCCTCTTGTCGTGAATCGTCTCGAGCTTCAGACCTCTGACGCGCAGCTTCCGGAACGCCCCCCCCTCCCATCACTCCCAGCCCGGCGAGCAGCAGTGCGAAATAGGACAGAGTCGCGACATCAACCCCCACGGTTGTGACATTGAATACCCGGTCTCGGAGAATTGTCGACGCAAGACTCACGACAGAGCTGTACGCATCTCGACCATAGATGGAGAACAACTGTAGCGAGGTGATCCCCCAGACAAGGAGCCAAGCTATCGAAATTAGGCCGTAGAGCAAGAATATCTGCCCGCGCCGGCCGCCGAGACGGACCGCTGCTGCTCCCCGTCCAGCTCGCGCCCGCTTACCAAGGAGATGACGAAAGACCCTCTTGACGTATGCAAAGGATTCGTCCCTTAGGTTCGGGATCTTCACTATGTCCGCAAGGATGTAGTAGCCATCGGTCTCCAGGACCGGAGAGAGGTTGAGGAGGGTGCCGTAGAAGCAGAAGAAAGCCGCAATCTGCAGAAAGTTTCTTTCGAAGCCCGCAGGGATGAAGTAACTGACGAACACGAACAACGAGGCGATGACTATAGTCGAAAGCGGTCCGGCAACCGATATCATAATGCGCGCTCGCGTCGGCAGCCGCCACGAGTCTGAAGTGTCACAATAGAAAAAGGGCGCCAGATAGTAGAGGCCGGTCCCGAGCCCCTTTGGCTTGCCCCCATAGTGGTCACAGGCCACCGCGTGGGCGAGCTCGTGCACGGCGTAGACAGGTAACAGCACCACAAGCTGGTAGAACAGATACCCGAGAAGTGTGGACCCGGCTATCGCGAACACGCTGCTGTTGGAGAAGAGGTGCGCGAACGTCCCGGCGAACAGGATTGCGCCCACCGCGCTTATCGCAAGAGCAATTGGTAGCTCCTCCTTTCTGATCAGCCTCCGGGTCACTCGGAAGAAACGCGCAAGGCTCTTCGAGCTGTCTCTCACGAGGTGGATGTTGAGTTGGAAGGCCGAGGCGGATTCGATCCTGCTCTTATCGACCTCGGGCTCAGTCGATTCTATCGTGCCTTCTTCGGCAAGGGAGACGATGAGCTGCCTTACGCCCTTCTCCGTCAGCGTCTCGTCAGCTTTTCTCGCTTCCTCGATTACGTCCTTTACCGTCCTCGTCCCATCCAGTAGATTCCAGATCGCATTGGTCTTGCCGTCGACTTCGTAGTATTCCCCTGTCGTCTCGTTCGCGAGGACGAATGCCGACTCTCCATCGACGATCATCTCATCGATGTGGCTGCCCGGAGATCTCCGGGGTGTGAACTTCGGGTTGTACAGAAGTTCGTAAATTCCGCTCATGTCCCTGGAGCGAGTAGCCAATTATCTGGCACCGATACCGGCTTAAACGTCTCTTAATCCTTTCACAAAACGAGGGAGAGAACATTCAACCTCTTGCTTGTCGATCATCTCGGAACCGTGAAACAGATGCTCATCAGGGAGGATAACGTGGGCCGAGGCGGCCGGCCAGCTCACCACTCGCCCCAGCCCCAGTGGTAGGAATCGATAAATTCAGACCTCTCTTGATAGAGGACATGCAAAAGAAGAAGCAGCAGCCGGGAATAAAGAAACTGAAGAAACGCCAGACCAAGAGTCTCGCCGCTCGCGTCTCATAACGCGGAGTAACGACGCAGCGGCCGCTCCTCTCTTTTTCGGTGAAGAATCCCGTCCATTCTTCCCTTGAAGATACGCGTTCATTCGGCTAGCCTTTTACCTGCTCGTCGCCGGCCGGCACGGTGGTCCTGAGATTAGACTCGCTCCCCCCTGTCCAGGCCGGCTGAATGAGTCTTCTGCGCGATCTTCGGCACCGGGTACATAATCTCAGGCAGGCGTATGAGGCTCACCTCTCCCCAGGTAACTCCAAGCGCTCCACCCTGCTGCTTCGGACGAGAGGGCGCCAACAGTCTCTCTCGCCGATCATCCTTGAGCGCGATGACAACGACAAAATCGGACGGCGAAGACAGCAATGGAACAGACATTACAGAAGGTCGCCATCGACGATTTTTCGAGACCTCCTATCCCCTGGTGGTGCTCTTCGATTCCTTTTCCTGCAACATGCCGAGCGACGAAGAAAAGGAGACTGTTCACGACGAAGCCGAAGGAGGTCACGATCTAGCGCAACGGCGTACATGCGCAGCGCGGCCTGACTCCAGCCGGGTTCTTAGAGTGGTACGCTAGTCGCCTTTGTCGGGGATGAGCTCAAGGTGGCCTGCTTGCTTGGTTGCTTGCTTGAGATTGCCAACGTTCACTCCCGCCATCGAACAAGGTTGAAGAGAGCTGCCTCTACTTCGCCAGTCCCGTGGGTTTCCTGATTCCTTCCAGAAGCTCCTGGTACCTGGGGTCCGCCCTTGCCTTAGCGAGGAGCGGGGAGTACATCACCAAGATGGCAATTATCACATGGGCCTCGAGTGCCCTGTTCATGCAGTCAAAGTAAGAGTCCAGGTCCCCCAGCGCATGATAGACGAAGCCGATATAGTTGAAGCCGGCTGGACCCATCTTCGCGTCCTCTATCTTCTTGATGGCGAGGAGCGCCTTCTCCTTCTCCCCCGCCTGGGCGGATATGACCCCGCCCATAGAGATGGCCCAGGGGCTGTTTGGCTGGAGCTTCTCATACTTCGCGTGGAACTCCCTGGCCTTCTCGACGTTCCCCTTGGAGAGGTAATACTCTGCCATGAGCCTGTAGGTTACCGATGGAGCCAGCTGTTCGGTCTTTCTCCAGTGCTCCAGGGCCTCCCGCTCTCTGCCCATCAAAGCGTATGCCTGCCCGACCGATCCGATGAACATGGGCCTAATCGGGTCCAGGCGGTAGGCGGTTTCGATGAGCCTGACCGCTTCGTCTGGTTCGCCCTTCACCGCCGCCATCTCGAACAGCATCTCGTACGGCTCAGGGAGGCTCGGATTGAGTTCCAGTGCTCTCCTGGCCTCTGCCTCTGCGCCCGCGAGGTCGTCCTCGTTGTAATACATCATGGCGAGCGACGCGTGGGCCTCCGGGAGGTCCGGGTCCAGCTCGAGTGCACGTTTCAGCGAAGCCTTCACTTTCGGGAAGGAAACGTCCGAGGGCTCGTATGCAGCGGTCGCGAGAAGTTGGTGGCACTCCGCTATCCCCACATGCGCCCTGGCGAAGGAAGGGTCAAGCTCTACGGCCTTCTCGAAGAGTCTCAGGGCTTGCCTTCCCGAGGGCTCAGACCCTTCCCTGTAAAGCTCCTTGCCCCGGATGAAGTAGTTGTAGGCCTCCATGTTCTCAGTCGGCTTCTTCTCCAGGGTCTTCTTCTCCGACTCGAGGAGCTGGACCTTCAGCTCCCCTGCCACCTTCTCCGCTATCTCGCTCTGGACCGCGAAGATGTCGTCCAAGTTGCCGTCGTAGTGCGAGGACCAGAGGTGCTCCTGGTTCCCTCCGTCTATCAGCTGGACCGTGACCCTCACTCGATTCCCGGCCTTCCTGACACTCCCTTCTATCAGAGTCCCTACTTCTAGCTCCTTGGCGATCTCCCCGACTTTCTTCTTCTCCCCCTTGTAACTCATCACGGACGTCCTAGCTATGACCTTCAGGCTCTTCACCTGGGCGAGCCTGTCGATCAGCTCCTCGGTCATGCCGTCGGCGAAGTATTCGTCGTTGGGGTCAGGGCTCATGTTGGCGAAGGGTAGGACGGCTATTCTTCTCTTGTCTCCCTGTGAAGACGGGGAGGTCCCCGCCGCGTGGTCCCAAGGCATCATCACCCTGTAAACGTCGATAGGGAACCTGACGTTCTTCAGCTCCTTGGGAGCCATCTTCACGAAGGTCTGAGAGACCTTGTTCCTGACCTGGCTGTAGACCTGGTCGGAGATGCAGATTCCCTCGGGCCCGGCCAGGGGCTGGACCCTTGAGGCGATGTTGACGGCATCTCCGAAGACGTCATCGTCATCGGAGTGGACCACGTCCCCGAGGTGGATTCCGATTCTGAGGATGATCTTCCACCCGTCCCTCGAGGATATGTTGTAATCGTGAAGGAACTTTTGGATTTCCACCGCGCAATTGGTGGCGTCCAATGCGCTGTCGAACTCGACCAGAAAGGAGTCCCCGATCGTCTTGACCTCTCTCCCGTGGAACTTTGCGAAGAAGGGTCTGAGGAGCCTGTTGTGCCTTGCCAAGACCTCCAGGGCCTGTGATTCGTCCGACTGGGTAAGCGCCGTGTACCCGACCATGTCAGTGAACATTATGGCGGCGAGCCGTCGTTCACTCTCTGGCAATCCCTGGGACACGCCGGTTTCCGGCGACGCGGGGGTAAAAACACTTTGTGACATGGAATATTGGCGGCCTGCGTGTCTCTCTTCGGTTCTACTTTGGGGGGAGACCGGTGGACACGCGCACAGGGAAGTTACGGCGTTGCTCCGTAGACGCTTCTCCCTTACTGGTAGCGGAGATGCCCAGAAGATGATGCGATAGTTTTTCACTGACGCTGAATCCGCGCCAAAAACAGTGTTCGGGCTCGACCCGCGCTATCCCTTTGGACCCTATCGAAGTCCCCGGTCGAATGAATCAGTGCTCACAGGCGAAGCCATGCTGTCAGTTAAGAGCATCCGATAGGAGACGGCAGTGGATGTGGTAGTCGTCTACGGCCTCTTTGGCCTCACGTACGATGCGATCTTCGCGCTCGTGAGGATCCCTGTCACGCTCTTTATTATTTACCTCGTCGTCCGGACTCCATTCAAGAGACCGTATCACTGGGCCTTCCTAGCCATGAACGTGAGCTTCCTCTGGCTCACGAGCTGGGCTTTCTTGGCACAATCGACGCCCAACGATGCATCGAAAGCGTTATTGTACTATGATATTGGCAATTTCTCGCCCGGCTCGTTCCAGATCCTAACCATTTTTCAGTTCGTAGTGTTCTTTGTGAGCTCAAGGCCACACAGATGGCAAAAATATGTTTTGATCGCAGGGTACGCATGGGTGGCCGCCACTGCCTGGCTGCCAACGTTGCTCGGCGATGAATCCTTCATCGTCACAAGCCCCCATCTCACGGCATTTGGATGGAGCGCCGGCCCCGGGGCGAGTGCCCCCTATCTGGACCCGTATGGTATAGATATTTTCGGCGCTACCATGTCAATTCTCATCTTTTACCTGCTAATTCGGTTCTACCGTTCCTCGAAGCTTCCACTCGTGAGGGCCCAGACCAAATACGTTATCGTCGGAGTGTTTTTCCTTCTCTTCGGCTTCTATCAGTATTACGCACAAGTCGGCGCCAACTCCGGTGGCTATCACCTCCCGACCCTGCAAAATCTCATCCAGGCCCCCGCTGACTTTATCGCGGCACTAGCCCTGAGGAAGAAGGGGTTCTACTCGGTCGTTCCCGTGGCAGAGACGGCGCCCCCCACGCCCGTCGTGTATCCGCTCGAGGAGGCTCGGTCCTATCTAGCCCATGACACCAAGGCGTCGTTTGAGGCCTTCATGGGCCTAGTCCGGAACGGCCACGAGGGTCTCGGAATCACAAGGATGTTCCCCGACCAGGTGCGGAAGGACTACGGAATTCAGACCACGCCTATTCGCTGGCTCGCCGAGGCGAAGGGGCAGGATACCATACCGCCCGGAGACCTGCTGGGCCTCTCACTCACCGTCAAGGACTTCTATCAGAAGGCGAAGAAACCCGTGGTCATACTTCAAGGGGTGGAATATCTGACCACGATAAACGGATTCAATCCTATCCTAAGGCTCATTCAGGGGCTGAGCGAGGAGAACGCGACGAAGGGCGGGATCCTAATACTCCCGGTCCTCCCGGGAAGCCTGAACCAGCAGGATGAGATTCTCCTAGAGTCCGAGACCACCGGGATGCCGGCGCCCGCGAAATCATAGGTGAAGGCGGACAGTTCCTCCAGTCACTAGGCCAATTCGCCCCTGCCTCCTTCTCAATGGGTCAACGCTCGCTTAAATATCGAGGAGGGTCTTTTTGGAGGCAGCGGAAACAGTGAAACAGAGGTCCCAACACTGCTAGCTAGGCGTGCGACATGGCGTGATAGTGCCTGACGCAGTAGCAGTCTACAGGATATCCGGTCTGAGTCTCGACGCGATTTTTGCTCTGTTTAGAATCGTAGTCACGTCGGTCATCATCGTCCTAACTATCCGAATCCCGTTCAAACGAAAATACCACTGGATGTTCCTGGTTGTCAGCTTCGCCTTCCTCTGGTTCTCGGTGTTTTCGTTCGCCGCCCAAACCTCAGCTACGGCCACGACCGCTCTGACATTTTTCCAGCTGCAGGGTTTTCTGGCGAACAGCCCTCAGTATCTACTGATCTTTCAATTCGTGATCTATTTTGTAGGCCGTAAAGCGACTCTATGGGAGAAGGCCGTTCTTGTCGCCGGTTATGGGTACTGCGTTGTCACGGTTTGGGTTCCATACTTCATTGACCCAAACTTCAGCGTCGAGCTACCTCATCAAACGACGTTCGGATGGACAACCAGCCCGGGAACGGGCAATCCTTACCTGGTCCCGTCTGGCATAGACATCTTCGACACGACCCTGGTCCTTCTGAGCTTCTACCTGTTGCTACGGTACTACCGCTCGGCCGGATCGCCTCTCGTGAAGGGACAGGTCAAGTACCTCATCATCGGCATCATTCTCATCTTCGTGGGTTCGTCCTATCATTTCTTGATCGCACAACGTTTCACTTTGCCCGCGTTGCAAAATCTCATCTCTGGCGGCGGGGACATCGTGCTTTTGCTGGGATTGAAGAAGAAGGGATTCTATTCGGTGACGCCGACAACGGAGACAGCTACAATCGCGGCACCAGTGACGTATCCCCTGGAAGATGGGCAGTTCTACCTCGCTTTTGACACGAAGGCGTGTCTGGACGCGTTCTCCAACACTGTGAAGAATGGTCATGAGGGCCTGTTGATAACTAGAACATTTCCGGATGATGCGAGAAGAGACACCGGTCTCATGACCACGCCCATACGATGGCTCGCGGAGTCGAAGAGGGACGATGCCATGTCCCCGGTGGATCTGCTCGGCCTTTCCCTCACGGTGAAGGACTTTCTACAGAAAGCTATGAACCCCGTCGTAATGCTACAGGGCATCGAGTATCTCACCACGATCAACGGATTCGAACCGAACCTTCGGTTGATCCAAGGTCTCAGGGATGCGAATGCCGAGAAGCGCGGCATCCTACTTCTTCCCGTCGTTCCGAAGAGCCTGGACGAGAAGGATGAAGCGCTCCTGGTCGCTGAGACCAGTCCCCTTCCCTCACCGACCGTCTAGTCGCAGCCAGCGCCGGGAGACGGTTAAATATCCGCGGCCGGCATTGGCGCCATCATGGAGGTCGAGATAGGAGAGCTGGCACCGGATTTCTCCCTGACTTCGCAGTCCGGAGAGCTGATCAGCCTTCACGACTACCTCGGAAGGAAGAACGTGGTCCTCTATTTCTACGCAAGGGACTTCACTCGCGCGTGCACCGCCGAGGCCCATTCCTTCAGGGAGAACTATGCGGCGTTCACGAGCACGGACACGGAGGTGATAGGGATAAGCCCGGACACCGTCGAGACCCACAAGAGGTTCTCGAACAACTGCGGCCTGCCCTTCAACATCCTCAGCGACGCCGACTCGTCGGTCCGGATGCGGTACGGCGTGAACTCTCCGCTCGGCGCCCTCTCCTCGAGGTTCACTGGGCGCGCCACTTTCGTGATAGACAAGAGCGGCATCGTGAGGTCGGCCTTCTCGTCGCAGTTCCAGCCCACCCGGCACATGGCCGAGGCTCTAAAGGCGATCTCCGAGGGCAACCTGAACTCCTCCTGAGGTCGTCGACCCGTCGGGCGCAGACGCCGACGATCGCTCGACGAGAGCTTCGGCAAAGGCGCCCCTCGTCGGGAGCCAGGTCTTGTTCCTGGTCGCAGGGTTGGCCGTCTCCTGGATCGCCGACTACGCGCAGAACATTACCAGACTCACAGGCAATGGAGACTTCAGCCTCGTGGCCAGGTTCATCAACATCGGAGGGCTCTCTATCCTGCTGCTCGGACTGAGAAGGAAAGGCTTCTACTCGATCACCCCGTCGCAGAAAAGGTCACCTCCTCCCAGCCGATCAGGTATCCCCTTCAGGAATCCCGCTCTTGCGTGACCCGCGACCCTAAGGGCGCCTTCGAGAGCGACAAGGATGCGATACCCCCTGTGGACCTGCTCGGGCTCTCCATCGCCGTCAAGGAATTCATCGAAAAAGCCCCTAAGCCCGTGGTAATGCTTCATGGCTTTGAATATCTTACGACAATCAACGGTTTCGCACCCATATTCAGGCTCATGCAGGGCCTCAGCGAGCAGAGTACCGCTAAGCGAGGAATCCTCATCCTTCCCGTCGTCGCGGACACCCTGAACAAACAGGACGACGCCCTGCTCACAACTGAGACGACGCCGATGCCGATGCCCGCTAACCGATAGGCTGGACGCGACTCGTCGCTCTCAGTGAGTGCCCCGGCGTCGGCTTAAATATGAAGCCGGTCACTGTACGATCAGCGGAAACTGTGATTCTTTGGGTCACTTGACTGCTAGCTGGGCGCATCTGAAAGCGTGATACCGATGGACGCGGTTGTCGTCTACCGCATCTTTGGCCTCGACCTCGATGCAACCTTCGCACTAGTGCGGGTCTTGGTCACGCTTGTTGTCATCTTCTTCACGATCCGGATTCCCTTCAAGAGGAACTATCACTGGATGTTCCTGGTCGTTAGCATAGTCATCCTATGGCACTCGTTTTTCAATTTCTATGACCAATTGGCGACAAATGCCGCAGACCTTCCGATAGGGAATTTACTGCTGGACCTTGCACATACCAGAGTTCTCGCCCTCGTGCTTTTCCAGTTCGTGGTCTATTTCGTAAGCCGTAAGGTCAGCAGGCTTATGAAGGCTGTCCTGATCGCGGGCTACGCATTCGTGACCGCAGCGGTTTGGGTGCCGGACTTCGTCGACCCACGCTTCCTCGGTAATGGGAAATGGGCACTGAACGCGTTTGGCTGGGCGAATGGTTCGGGGACTGGTGACGTCTATCTGCGTCCCTACAACATAGACATCTTCGTAACCCTCATTGGAATCCTCGCCTTCTTCCTCCTGATCCGTTACTATCGCTCCCAGAAATCAGACCTACTGAGGGGCCAGACAAAGTACATCATCATTGGGCTGCTGCTCTTCTTCGTCGGTTTCTACTCGTTGTACATCTCCCGAGCTACCGGGGGACCAAACCCCCAGGACCTCATCGGCGCGGCCGGCGATTTCATCCTATTGCTGGGGTTGAGAAAGAAGGGATTCTACTCCGTCACGCCTATGGTGGAGACGGCGACCGTCGAGGGGCCGGTGAGGTATGCTCTCGAAGACGGGCGTTCGTACCTAGCCCATGACCAGAAGGCCGCTTTCGAAGGCTTCTCCGAGGCTGTGCGTAGGGGCCATGAGGGCCTATTGATCACGAGAATATTTCCTACGGAAGTGAGGGAGGACTACGGCATCGAGACCACGCCGATCCGGTGGCTCGCTGAATCAAAAGGGCAAGACGTGATATCTCCTGGAGACCTGCTGGGCCTCTCCCTCACTATCAAGGACTTTTTGGAGAAGGCCAAGAAACCCGTCGTGATGCTCCAGGGTATCGAGTACCTCACCACCTACAACGGCTTTACCCCCATCCTTCGACTGATCAATGGCCTCCGCGAGTCGAGCGCCGGGATGAGCGGGATTCTCATCCTCCCCATCGTTCCAGAGACCCTTAACAAACAGGATGAAGCTCTCCTAACAACGGAGACGACCCCGATGCCCATGCCCACAGGAAGATAGTACTGGCACCAACCAAAGCAAAGGGTTTTAACGACTCTTCCCCACGAGCGAGTTCATGGCTAAGACATACACACTACCACCACTTCCATATGCGTACAACGCACTGGAACCACACATCTCGCAGCAGATCATGACCCTGCACCACGACAAGCATCACAATGCGTACGTGGTCGGCGCGAACGCGGCGCTCGACAAGCTCGAGAAGGCCCGGGCCGGGACCCTGCAGATAGACATCAAGGGGACCCTCAGGGACCTGAGCTTCAACGTCGGCGGGCACAAGCTCCACTCTATCTTCTGGACCAACATGGCAGCGGCCGGCAAGGGAGGCGGCGGAGCGCCCACGGGCAAGCTCGCGGACAAGATCACCCAGGACTTTGGGAGCATCGACAAGTTCAAGGCGCAGTTCAGCGACGCGGCCAAGGCGGTCGAGGGCTCAGGATGGGCTCTCCTCTTGTATGACCCAGAGCTGGACCAGCTGGTTCTCACTCAGGTCGAGAAGCAGAACTTCATGCACTTGCCGGAGCTGGCGATACTCCTAGGCATCGATTGCTGGGAACATGCATACTATCTTCAATATTGGAACGATAGGGGCAAGTACGTGGAAGCATGGTGGAACGTAGTCAACTGGGAAGATGTGGGCAAGCGCTTCGACAAGGCAAAGAAGTAGCGCCACCCCTTACCCTTTTTTCTTATTCAGTCTGACGAAGGATTCGGGCCATTGGCTGTCGTTTTTTGGTTGCGGACCTTCTGTTTTTGCACGTAGCATTCTTCCCCTCGTTTGCAGAATTCTACGACGCCCGCTTTTATTTTCTTCTTTAGCCTAGCGAGTTCCATATCAATTTCATTCCATTCGCTGTTTCCAACGCGCAATGCGAGTAGTTTGCGCTCCGTCTTTTCCGAGTGTCTTAGGGGGAGTTCGGCCAGCAACGTTTGAGCTGATTCCGTCCGCTGGAGGGCAATTTGCCAGAGATCCTTCTTGTATCTGATACCGAAAGGTGTGATCGTCCGTTTTTTCTTCAGGAGGTATGGCCCATCGAACTCATATCCTATTTTGCGGCTCTCTCTGATAATTGCATTCACGAGGAGAGTGTCGCTATTGTAGATGGTTACGCGTACCCTAGGGTAACCGTTGTCTTCTGACGTGTAAATGTTTCCGTCGCTATCAATTAGGCCAGCAAGCCAACTAAGATAAAGCGGTCGTTTCGGCGCAAACTCCTCTACTGCTTCTAGCGCAGACTTGAGTAGGAACTTGAAGCTATTATCCAATCTGACCGCGACCTTCCACTTGTACCCTTTTCCCTCTTCAAACATTGGGTATTGATAGACGTGGGAGTATGTCTGAAAGAGCTGATGAAAGAGATCGGCGAAAGCCGGATGTGTGGTGGTTGACGTCACCATCACGGCCGTTCCGCTGACCTGCCACGCCGTAAGGTCGCCGTTCTTGAATCCCACCATGTACGCCGCATCTTCGGTGCTGCCATCGAACGGCGTTCGCTTGTGCTTTGACCGCAAGACCGCCGAGTTCCGGTCCGCTTCCGCGATACTCCTGGTGGGGATCTCAAGCGCCCTGCACAGACCCCAGATCGCCATGTACGACCTCCCCACCTCCTTTGAGATGCGCAGGAGCGAGAGTCTCTTGCCGTTGTGCAGCCCGTCCAGCACCGTCTTCAGCTTCTGCTTCTGTTCCTCGCTCAGCCACCTGAGGTCGACGCGTTTCGAGTTACGGAGGAAGGTCAGGACTTCTCGTTCTGAATCCGTGAATTCAGTTGCAATGGCCGGTGCCTCTGTCTCATCGCGGGGTTTGTCGGGTGTGTCGGATATCCGGGTCACGCCGGTCCCTGGCTCAAAGAGTCTCGCATCACAACGCGATTTTCTATTTAAGCGCCAACGTGCTGGTTGCCCCTATGGCGCCTTTCAAAGTTGCAACCCCGGGCCGGTTCGCGGCGGGCTACGTGTCAGGCGTTCACGATGCCGTAGATGACCATTATCGCGCCCGACACCAGGGTTATCGCCAGGTCGAGCGGCCAATGGGCCACTATCCTCCCCTGAGGAGGCAGGTACACGAGCAGATAGGCGAGCAGGAGCGCCCCGCCAAGAAATCGCCGGACGCGCCTGAGAGGTATCGCGCGCATCGGCACGGACGTCTGAAGTTCGAGCGCCCTCAGGAACCCATCGAGCAGAAATCCGGCGCCGAGCACAAGGGTGACCGCAGCGACGGCCACGATGATGAGAAAGCTCCCGAAGAGCTGGGGCACCCAGAAGACATAGGCCACCAGGTAGAAGCCCGCGAATATGGCCCAGAGCCAGGTCATCCGGAACACCTGTCCGATGAGCAGTGACGGCGTCAACTAACTAACTCTCCGCCTGCGCGGCGGCCGTGCGGGACCGCAGCCACTCCACGTAGTAGTCGAACGCCCTCCTTCTGACCATCGTCCCGCCTCTCATCGCGAACAGCCCGAAGTACGCCTCTTCCGCGGGCATCACGCGTCGGTCGACGTGCGTGATGAGCACCCATGGGAAGGTGCCGCAAGAGCTGGTCTTCCCTATCGCGCCGAGGGCGTTGCGGAAGAATTGGAGCTGCATCTCTTCCGCACCCGGCCTGCGGGATAGGCCGAAGAGCACCTTCTCCAGGAAGTTCCTGTACGTCGAATATCCGAACTCCGGGTTGAACACAGGTTTCCCGGAGATCCTCTGCGCGTCGGCGACCTTGAGGGCTATCTCGCCGCCCAGCACTGGGTACTTGAAGACATAGTCGGGATACGAGTCGAGGCCTATCATGTCCACGCTGAGCTTGCCCTTCATGTACTCGAGCTCCGACCTCCAGTCCACCAGCTTGTCCTCGACCTCCCCGACCGGCACGGACAGCTTCTCAAGGGTCTCCTGGTGCTTGGACGTCAGGTGCTGGACGGCGTCCTCGACCGCATCCATCGCGTCCTCCGCGTCGAGGTTGGTCATGGTCCTCGCACCCGGGACCGCCTCCATCGTCCCCTTCAGTATGTTGTCGAGCCGTCTGTACCTGAGCCCCCTGTCCAGGGCGAGCGCCGCCCATGTCTGGAAGGTCCCCCTCCACTCGACGCCCGGAAGCGACTGGAGCAGCCAACTCTTCATGTCTATCTCGTTCTCGACGCCGAATATCACGCCCACCCCGTTCCTCTCGGCGACCTCAGCGATCCTCTTCGAAGCCTTGAAGGAGAAGTCGTACGACTCCTCGATGAACGCGTCTATCCTGTCAGCGGGCACCTTTCCCACGTTCTCAGTGTAGCCGACGTCGATCGGCGCGATGACGCTGTAGCCGTTCCTGCAGAGGTGCTCCAGCCCGTCCATGTAGGACGTCCCGTTCGGACCCTTGTCGTCGAGCTTGCGTGTCGGGAGCAGGTGGACCCGCACCCAGCGTATCGGCGTCGGCTTGAGGAGCTCGACCACCTTCTCAGGAACGTCGCGGACGTCGTCGCCCTCGACGTTGATCCCGGCCATGAAATCGGGACGCGGCCGTGCGCCGCTGCTGCTGCTGCCCGCGGGCTCGGACGCGCCGCCCGTCATCTCGCGATCCTCTCCCAGTCCTCTCCGATGTTCTCCGATGCGCGCGATGCGAGCGCCATCACAGTGAGCTGGGGGTTGACCCCCACCGAGGTCGGGAATACGCTGGCGTCGCAGACGAACAGGTTGTCGAAGCCGTACACCTTGGAGCGCGGGTCGACCACCGAGACGAGCGGGTCCCCACCCATCACGTTCCCGCCCTGCGGATGCGCCGATGCCAGGTTGATCTCCAGGGGAGAGACGCCCCTCTGGTCTATCAGGCCCAGGTCGGCTTCGCCGTAGATCACGGTGGTCTTCTTGTGGGAGGTGATCACGCGCGTGGCGCCCTCCGATAGCAGTATGCGAGCGGCGTTCTTCATCCCCTCGATCATCATGGGCGCGTCCCCCGGAGCCACGTCGTACTCCAGGATGGTGCCCAGGGGTCCGCCCAGCCTGACGGTCCCGACGCTTTCGTCGTGCAGCATCGACCCGATCAGGCCGAAGTGCTCGTACCTCGACATGAGCTGCTTGTGGTCGTAGCTGAACCCCGGAAGCGGTAGCGAGAACTGATAGGGCGGCAGGGAGATGGACTCGAGCATGTATCCTCTCTTCCCCGTCTTCAGCACGCTGAACTCGTAGCAGTGGTACGCCATCGGGATGCCCTGGTGCCCCCTCACCTCCTCGTCAAAATCGCCTATCAGCGCCGGCGACGGATGGATCGCCACGCGCTTGCCGACCCTCCCGTTGACGTCGAGCCCGCTCCTCAGCAGCAGCTCGGAGGAGGCGATCGTGCCACACGACACGATGACGACCTTCGCTTTGACGTTAAGGTCGAACGAGAGCGAGTTCCCTCCGGTCACCGTGGCGCTGACCCCCGTCGCCCTCGAGCCGGACCTGCCGATCGACCCCGCGGCAGCGTCAGAGTAGATCTTGACGAGGTCGCCGTGGACCGCCTGGGTGTCGGCTATGTAGGTCTCGAGCATGCTCTGCTTCGTCCCATAGTAGCAGCCGAGGTGGCAGAGGCCGCACTGCCTGCACTGCTTGCAGTTCCTCTTGTTGGGAGCTGCCGCCCACCCGAGCTTCTCGCAGCCGCCTTTGAGGATGCGGCTGTTCTTGTTCAGCTCGTAGGGCTTGACCTCGCTCACCGATATCCTGGGCTCTATCTTCTCAAAGTGCTTCTTCATCACCGCCGCGCTGATGTCGCTGACCTTGTACTGGTCCTCCCACCAACCGAGCACTGTGTCGGGCGTCCTGAAGCAGACCGCGTCGTTCACCACCGTCGACCCGCCCACGCAGCTTCCCTGCGCCACCGCGATCCCTCCCGGGATGGTGAACTGGAGGCCGCAGTTCTTGAAGAGCATCGGGATCATCTGGTCCTCGCGCTGTGTGAAGTCCTGACGGGGGTGATACCCTCCCTTCTCGAGCAGGACGACGCTGTGGCCGCGCTCCGCCATCTCCCACGCGAGTATCGCCCCCGCTGCTCCCGAGCCGACGATGCAGACGTCGGCCGTCTCCGTCACGGACCTGCTTACGTCCTTCCCCTGGATTATCATGGCCCGGACTCCGGCGGGGTCGCCTGCGAAGGTCCGGGGTCGTACCAGGGCGGCGCGTTCGGGACCATCGGGCCGTTGTAGTCGAAGACTGAGTAGACCTGCTGCTTGGTGTAGTACCCGTAGGAGACCGCTATCCTGAGCACCTGCGCGATGCTGACCAGGAAGGCGTTCGACTCCCAGACGTCCATGTACCTGTTCTTCTCCTCGGGCGAGTCCAGGTCGACGAACCTCTTCCATTTGCCCGTGAAGGCCAGGACGAAGAACCTGCTGTCGAAGACGAAGAGGAGCAGCGTTATCGCGTCGTCGAAGAGCGGCGGTATCACGCCGAGCAGGCTTTCGACGGAGGCAGCGGTGCCCACGTCCCCGGCCCCGGGCGGGATGGCGCCCCCGCGGGGGAACTCCGCGCCCGCCAGCTCCCCTATGATCCTGTTCCTCTCCGATTCCCTCTGGGACCTGGTGAGCCTGTGTCCCGCCTTTGCGAGCTCCGTGCCGAGATAGAACCAGGCGGGGTAGGTCGCGAAGACCACGACGGCGACCACGTCCGAGGTCGGGCTCCGCCTCAACCCGAGTGGCAGGCCGGAGTTCAGCATCCAGCTCGTTCCGCCGTACCAGTGCGGCAGCGGCCACGGGAAGTAAAGGACGTTGAGGTAAAGGAGCGCGCTGTACGCCCAGAAGACGCCGACCACCGCCGCGCCGATGCCCATCAGAGCTCTCTTCGACGCCCCCCGCGAGAGTATCCTGTCCCCGAAGACCGTCATCAGGTAGTAGGCCTTCCCGATCACGAAACCGATTGCCAGGAGAGCGGGCGGGTCGAGGAGGAAGCTCAGGATGCTTACAGCGCGAGAGATTCGCAAAGTCCGTATTTAAGACGCGGTTCCGCCTGACTGTTTGTCCCGTGCCGACCATCCGGATTCCTTGAACTTTGTTCCCGTTGCGGTCTCCGGTCTGGGTGCATGTCTCCATCTTCAGACGCCCACGGGAGGGCCATGATACCCCTGTGCCCGAAACCGACCCGATGTCTCCCGAGGCCGGATTCGCGAGCAAGGGTCGAGTGAAGAGTACTAGACCCGCAGAAAGCCCTCCGCGGAAAGGCGGATATCACCCGTCATACGGCGACGTCTGGCGGCCTTCCCCACGACAGCACGAATAGCCTCGCTCCGTTCTAACTAAACGGTCGCGAGAGGATAGTGGAGTGGGACGGTCGGAAACTGTCTCAACGCTTTTATCCTCCAAATAGAAGATTTGCGGGTTCGGTTGTCTCGAATCTCTCCCAAGATGAAAGTAACTCTCATCGTCGCTGGCACTCTTGTCATAGGCGTTCTCATCGGCTCGACGGTCTTCGCGAGCCTGTTGAGTCAGAATGCGGCGGGAACCGAAAGACAGAGCCTTATGATTTCTGGAACGGAGACTATCAAAGTCCTCGGGCCCGGCGGAGATGTTATCTCAACATGGCAAGGACCAGACCCTATAACCGCGAACACCATTAATGCTCTTGCCGGTTGCATCACCGGAATCAATGCCGGCGGTTCACCTGCCGGTGTATTCGGCTCTTGCGAATCGTGGATTGGTGGAATTGCGCTTTGGACGGACTCGCCCGCTGGAACCTGCACGGTACCCAACACCGCGACGAAAGTGTGCACATATGTGAACCCCATACCTGCGACTAACACGCTTACTCCGGTCGGTTGTACCACCGGGTCGACTAGCAGCTACGGAACCTGCACCGGCTGGATAACTGAAGCAACGTTTGGGCCGACCACCTTTACTTCATCGAATTGCGGTACCTCGTGTGTAGTGCAAGAGGTAATCGGCGTTGCTCCCAATAACTACCCCTTCGACACACTATGCGCGTCGACCTTTGCACCGGGGGAACCATCTGCCGGCTGCATGTCGGGCTCTATAGCGACGGTTGCGCCCCAAGATTCGCTCCTCGTGACAATCCAGTTCACTGCGTCGTGAGATGTGAGTTGATTTGGGACGAACAAACGTACTATCCTCAGAGCCGGTAGCCCAGTTTCGGTAATTATCCTGACCTCTCTGGCAACTGAGGTGATGGCGCCAGCGCGCCGCTCATCGGCATCATGCGTTGGTGAGAGGTGACCTCATGCTCGCGGTCGCGATCAGCCGTAAATCCAGAGGTGGGACGCTCCGAAACCGGGCGTTGGCCATCTTCGTCGCTTCCTTGATCGTACTTCTTTCCATGCTGGCCTATTCCCCCTGGGTCCGAGCAGATTCCACGCTCGTCCAGCAGAGCAGCGGAGCTTGCGGAGAGTTTTGCACGCTCTCGGCCTCGTTCGCGGACAACGTCGCAAGCGGAGACATGGTTGTCGTTGGCATCTCCGTGTACGGCGCCTCGGTCAGCTCGGTAAGCGACACTCTGGATTCGTCATTCACGCAAGCCGGATCGGCGTGCAGTATGCCGGTGTGCACTTACATCTACTACGCCTCCCTCGCCTCAAGCGGCCCCGATACGGTCACGGTAACCATGAGCACCGAGTACATACAGTCTGCGATCTACATCTACGAGGTCTCGGGAGTGACCTCTTCAGGGGCCGGGGTGGCGACGGGCAACGGCGCTGGCATAAGCTCTCAGATGGTCTCGACGAGCTCTCCTGGACCGGTTACCTTCCAGAACGGAGCTTTCCTTCTTGGTATGATAGGGACCACCGAGTTGGTCGGTGTCACGCCGGGGACTGGGTTCGCCATCTCTCCCGGAACTGGTTCGGCCATGGAATCCGGAGTGGCGGAATACTCGACTAGCGGTGCAGCCTCGCCGACGGAATTCCCCGCAACCATCCCGCTCGACTCGTTCGTCTTCTGGGCAGAGGTGGGAATCGCTTTGGAACCGTCCGCCTCGTCCACTTCGAGCACCTCGTCCACTTCGAGCACCTCGTCCACTTCGAGCACCTCGTCCACTTCGAGCACCTCGTCCACTTCGAGCACCTCGTCCACGGTCCGCTATCCTGAAGGCGCGAGCGTAGAGGTCTATTTGCAGGACGGGCTGAACGTGGCTGATGCGAGCGTCCCCCCTGCGCACGCCTCATTGTCCGAGACCCTGATAATCGTCGACGGCTTCGTCGCACCCGCCGAAGCCTCGCTCTCGGACGCGGTCAAGGTGGTCGACCAGTACACTGCACCTGCAACCGCGCAACTTTCCGACGCGGTCAATGTGATCGACCGCTATGCTTCGCCCATCGCCGCTGTTCTATCCGATACGGTCCATGTAGTCGATAACAACGTAGCACCGACCATCACGGCCCTCAAGGATGTCCTCGGTCTCATAGACCAGGCGACGGGATCAGCCAAGGCGCCGTCCGGCGTGACGACGATAGAGTTCCTCGCGGTGATAGGAGGAGTGGGAGTAGTTTCAGCATCCGTGGTCCTATGGGTGACAAAGCCATGGAAGAAGGTCTAGGGTCACACGGAGCTCCTGATTGAACATCGCGGACCAACTATCACCTGGTGAGCTTCAGCTGAGGATTCAAGCGAACCATCTGGCAGATTCTTTATAGCGAGTCCAGCCTCATCGTATGCCAATGGGCGAGTTCACCGTCAACACCGAAGGACAACCCTTCAACCTGCCCTACACGCTGGACAGCGGGCAGGCGTTCAGGTGGTCCGAGAAGGGGAACTACTGGTACGGCGTCGCGGGCGGCGGTGTCCTGAGGGTGAGGCAGGAGGGCGCGTCGCTTCTCTGTTCGTCCAGCTCGGAGCTGCTCGACACCCAGGCGGTCTATCGCTACTTCGCCTTGGACGAAGACCTTGAGCGCATCCTCGCATCGATCATGAAGGACAGCAACATCACGGAGGCGGTCCAGACCTTCTACGGCCTGCGCATCATGAAGCAGGACGTCTGGGAGTGTCTCCTCTCCTTCGTCGTCGCCACGAACTCCAACATCCCGCGGATCAGGGGGATGGTCGCCCAGCTCTGCGAGCGCTTCGGGGAGCCGATCGACTTCGAGGGAGAGAGGTTCTGGCTCTACCCGACCCCCGAGAGGCTGGCCGGAGCGAGTGTCGCCGACCTGGTCAGCTGCGGCCTCGGGTACAGGGCGAATTTCGTGAAGAGCATAGGCGAGGCCGTCCACGAAGGCAGGATGAACCTCGACGAACTGCGCCTCCACGACTACCCTAGGGCGAAGGACCTCCTGACGGGGGAGGTCCTGGGCAAGAAGACCCTCATGGGGATCGGGCCCAAGGTGGCCGATTGCGTCCTCCTCTTCTCGTGCGAGAAGGACGCCGCCTTTCCGATAGACGTCTGGATAGCCAAGGTCCTCGCAAGGTCCTATCCGCACCTGTTCGACGATGACCTGACCGAGAAGCTGATGTCCAAGGTGTCCGGGAAGACGAGCCTCTCGGAGGCTACGTATGAGCGATTGGCCGCTGCCGCGAGGGGGTACTTCGGCGCATATGCCGGGTACGCCCAGCAGTACCTCTTCCACCACGAGAGGATGAAGACCGGCTAGGCCTTCGTCCCTTCTTTCTTTGCCTTCTTGGCTTTCTTCTTCTCTTTCTTCTTGGCCGGCTTCTCTGCCTTGGCCTTCTCGGGCTTTGGTTCCTTCGCCTTCTTCGGTGCCGGCTTGTACCAGCCCTTCAGCGCACCGATGTTGCCTTCGAGGGCAGACCTCCTCCTGAGGTCGACCGGGACTCTGAGCGAGAGGGCGACGATTAGCGTCAATCCTACGGCGGAGAGCTCGCCTAAGGAGAATCCCTTCCCGCGTCTCTCCTGGCTCGAGTACTCGTGCCTCGCCATGACCACCGCCTGTGGCGAAGGCTGCACCTCGATCACCGGGGCGGGCTCTGCCTTTACCTCTTGCTCCGCCCTGGGGTGTGCCTTGTGCACTATCTTCTTCTTCGCAGCGGGCTTTGCGCGGGTCTTCTTGGTCTTCTTCTTTGCCGCCTTCTCGCTCATGTCTTTGCATCGCCCGACCCGCGGACTTTAAAAGTAGTTCCCTTCACGTTTTTTCCTTCCCTTGAGCTTTGACAGGCGATATTTCTCCCGACAGCTCGTCCTGGACGGCTTCGGCGCGAAAGCGCAGAAGAGGCTGGCCGGGTCCCACGCGCTCGTCGCGGGCCTGGGAGGCACGGGTTGCGTCGCGGCGGTCAACGTCGCCCTCGCGGGTGTCGGGCATCTTTCCCTGCTCGACCGGGA